>Ga0209468_1000021_pt1 | contig 91327 bp, 71 predicted proteins | sample GraSoiAngelo_102_FD_185871 | JGI IMG/M metagenome (GOLD analysis project Ga0209468, IMG submission 185871) | Grasslands soil microbial communities from the Angelo Coastal Reserve, California, USA - 14_0903_02_40cm (SPAdes) (version 2) | ecosystem: Environmental > Terrestrial > Soil > Grasslands ...
GCCTGGATCGTCGTGGCCCGGGCCATCCTCATTCCTCCGACGGAGGCTCTTCCTCCTCGACTTCGACCTCTTCCTCCGAGATCTCGACGTACATGTCCTTCTCCGTGAGGCCGTACGACGCCATCTCCTGCTCCCGGAGACGCTCCTTCCAGGACGGCTCCTCACCGAGGACCTCCTGAAGGATGTCGTCGATGTCGACCGCTCGACCTTGCACGCTCCGGGACGGATCCACGCCGTCCTCACCGAACTTAAACTGGATGATCGTGTCCGCCGTATTCCGGACCGTCCCGTCTTCTTTCACCTTGAGATCCTCGAGGGCGTTGATCAGGCGGCGCTGCATGTATCCCGACCGCGACGTGCGCACGGCCGTGTCGACGAGGCCTTCGCGCCCGCCCATCGCGTGGAAAAAGTATTCCGTCGGATGGAGGCCGCTCTTGTACGACGATTTCACGAAACCTTTCGCCTCGGCCCCGAGGTCTCCCTTCTTGAAATGCGGGAGCGTCCGGTTCCAGTATCCGCGGCTCAACCGTTCCCCGCGGACGGCCTGCTGCCCGATGGAGCCCGCCATCTGGGACAGGTTCAGCATGGAGCCTCGAGCACCGGACCGGGCCATGATCACAGCGCTGTTCTCGATCCCGAGGTGCTTCCCCGCGATCTGGCCGGCGAGGTCTCGCGCGCGACCGAGGATCTTCATCGCCTCGACCTCGAGGGTCTCCTCGAGCGATCGGCCGGGCATTTGTTCCAGCTCTCCGCGCTTGTACGAGTCCACGAGGCCTTCGACCTTCTCGATCGCGGTCCGGAGGGAGTCCGAGATCTGCTTCTTCGCCTCCTCGGGGATGTCCTCGTCATCGATGCCCGTCGTGAAACCGCGGATCATGATCGCGCCGATCGCCATCTTCGTCCCCTTGTCGATGAAGACCCGTGCGGCGTCCGGTCCGTAATCCCGCGCGAGCTTGTCGAGGATCTTTCCTTTGAAGGCGCCGACCCCGTTCTCATCAATCGTGCCCGACAGGACCACGCCGTCCTTGATCACGACGAGGGAGTCTTCCTCCTTGAGTTCCTTCAGCCCGATGTCTCCCTTCGGGGCGATCGATGACTTGAACGTCATGCTCAGATCCTTCGGCAGGATCGCGGAGAAGAGGGCCTTCCCCGACCAGAACTCCTTGCCACCCTTCTTTACGTCCGGAGGCGGGAGGTCCCGGATGTCGATCTTGCTCAGGATGAACGTGACCTCCTCGCGGGTGAACTTGCTCTCCTTGTACGTGAGAAGGAACGAGCCTGTAATGTGGTCGTGGATGCCGCCGATCACCGGCCCGCCGAACCGCGGGGAGAGGATGTGTTCCTGCACGCGCATCAGGACGCGGGCCTCGGCGCGGGCCTCCTCGCTCTGCAGGACGTGCAGGTTCATCTCGTCCCCGTCGAAGTCCGCGTTGTACGGGGGACAGACCGCGAGGTTGAAGCGGAACGTCTTGTGCGGCATCACGCGGACCTCGTGCGCCATCATGGACATCCGGTGCAAGGAGGGCTGCCGGTTGAAGAGGACGATGTCGCCGTCCACGAGCTGTCGCTCCACCGTGTATCCGATCTCGACGGCCTCGGCGACGACCTCCGCGTTCTTATCCGTCACCCGGATACGCCGGCCATCGGGGCGGATCACGTAGTTCACGCCGGGGGCATATTCACCGAGGGGACCGAGCGGCGCCGGGCCGCGCTTCACCCACTGCTTCACGATTTCCGAATTGTACGCCTGCACGTGAACGGGCACCGTGAGCTCTCGAGCCGCCTCGACCGGGACGCCGACCTCGTTGATCGACAGAATCGGGTCCGGAGAGATCACGGTCCGGGCGCTGAAGTTCACCCGCTTCCCGGACAGGTTCGACCGGAAACGGCCTTCCTTGCCTTTCAGCCGCTGGACGAGGGTCTTCAACGGCCGACCGGACCGGTGCCTCGCGGGCGGGATGCCCGACGTCTGGTTGTCGAAATACGTCGTGACGTGGTATTGAAGGAGCTCCCACAGGTCCTCGACGATCAGCTGGGGGGCGCCCGCGTCGCGGTTCTCTCGGAGCCGCTGGTTGATCCGAAGCACGTCGACGAGCTTGTGGGTCAGGTCGTCCTCCGATCGGTCCCCGCTCTCCAACGTGATGGAGGGGCGCACGGTGACCGGCGGCACGAGGAGCGCGGTGAGGACCATCCACTCCGGGCGGGCGACCTCCGGGTTCATCCCGAGGACGCGGAGGTCCTCGTTCGGGATCCGCTCGAGCCGCTCCCGCACCTCCTTCGGCGTGAGCTTGTGGCCGTCCTCCCGGAACGTCGTCGGCTTGTCCAGCGTGACCTTGCCCTGTTCCTCGCCGCAGTGGGGGCAGCGCTGGCGCTTCTGCGCTTCCCGGGCGGTCTCTTTCGTGACGTAGCCGACCTCCGTCACGTCTCCGCCGAGTTCCTCGACCTGCTCCATCTCCGCCATGTATTCCTGGGCTTGTTGGCGTGTCAGGAGGAGGCGGCCGCACTTTCGGCATGTGGCCTGGAGCAGTTTCTTGATGTCCTTCACGTATCCGACGTGGATGACGGGCATCGCGAGGTCGATGTGGCCGAAGTGCCCCGGACAATCGTCGACCTTGCCCCCACACGTCTTGCAACGCAGGCCGGGCTCGATGACCCCCAGATGGGAGTCCATGAGGCCCATGTCGATCGGGAAGCCGTCATCGTCGTACGTGTCCGCCGTGATGATCTTCGTCGCGGACATCCGCCGGATCTCGTCCGGGCTGAGGAGGGCGAACTTGATCGACTGGATTCGTTTCGTCACCCCCCGCATGGAAGACATCATCGCATGTCCTCCAGTTGCAGCCGCATGACGACGCCCAACGAGAGGAGCTCGTCCAGGAGGAGTTTGAACGCGTACGACGTCTGGACCGGATAGATCTTCGACGTGTTCTCGCACACGGGACACCGGAGATTCCCCTTCCGATCCTTGATCGCGAAGTGGCCGCAGTCCTGGTTCCCGCACACATATTGGATCGTGCCGTCCGATTCGTCCAGGAGGCGGTCTTTGATCACCATCGCGGCACCGTGGCCGATGAGGCAATCCCGCTCCATCTCGCCGAACCGGAGGCCGCCCTGCCGGGACCGTCCTTCCGTCGGTTGCCGCGTGAGGATCTGGACCGGCCCGCGGGAGCGGACGTGCAACTTGCCGGAGACCATGTGGTGCAGCTTCTGGTAGTAGATGACCCCGACGAAGATCTCCGCGGGAATCATGCGCCCAGTTCGGCCATCATACAGGATCTCCTTCCCGTTGGACCGGAAGCCGTTCTCCTCCAGGGCCTTCCGCATCGCGTCCTCGCGTTCCCCGCTGAACGGGGTTCCGTCGATGAAGCGGCCTTCGAGAGACCCGACCTTCCCGCCGATCTGCTCGAGGACGTGGGCGACCGTCATCCGCGACGGGATCGCGTGGGGGTTGATGATCAGGTCCGGGATGATCCCTTGCGACGTGAAGGGCATGTCCTCCTGCGGGGCAATCAGGCCGATCACGCCCTTCTGGCCGTGGCGGGACGCGAACTTGTCCCCGAGTTCCGGCACCCGCAGGTCGCGGACCTTCACCTTCGCGAGCTTAGAACCGTTCTCGCTCTCCGTGAGCATGACGGAATCGACCCAGCCGCTCTCGCCATGGCGGACCGTGACCGACGTCTCCCGCCGTTTCTGCGGCGTCAGGAAGTCGGTCTCCTCCTCCAGGAATCGCGGAGGGCTCGTCTTCCCGATCAGCACGTCGCCGCCTTGGACGAGCACCTCCGGCGAAATGAGACCGTCATCCGGGGTGAGGTTCGCGTACGAGAGGTCGGCGCGGGCCCCGCGGACGTCGGGCGAGGGGATCTCGAAATGGTCTTCCTGTCCGCCGGGATAGCGGCGTTCCTCGGCGCGGTACGTCCGCATGAACGAAGACCGGCCGAGGCCCCGATCGATGGAGGCGTTGTTCATCACGATCGCGTCCTCCATGTTGTACCCATGGTACGACATGACCGCGACGACGAAGTTCTGGCCCGCGGGACGCTCGTTGAAGGACACGTGCTTCATCGAGTCCGTCTGGACGAGCGGCTGCTCCGGATAGTGGAGCAGGTGGCTCCGGGTGTCCGGCCGAAGACGGTAGTTGCTCGACGCGAGACCGAGGGACTGCTTCGCCATGCCCGCCCCCATCGTGACCCGCGGGGACGAGTTGTGCTCCGGATACGGCACGACGCCGGAGGCGACGCCCAGGATGACCATCGGGTCCACCTCGATATGGGTGTGGTCCTTCGTGATCGCGGACTTCACGCGGAAATTCTTGTGGCAGTGGGCGCATTCGAGCTCCGCGTCCTCGTCCCGGCTCCCCATGTTCGTCCACGTGACGTCGTTCCGGCTCAGGGGATGCTTGCACTCCTTGCACCGGCTGGGGACGTCGTACGGATAGAGGGCGATGAACGTGTCCTCTTCCTCCTCCGCGTCGATCCATTCCACGATCCCGTTCCGGACGAGATCAGAGAAGCGGAGGCGCCCCATCTTCAGCTCGTCGACGTGCTTGCGGGAGAACACGATGTGGCCCTCCTTCACGACCAGCAAGGGTCGTCGGATGCGGCCCTCATCGCAGTTGATGATGATTTCGCCCATGTTCTCGTCGAGGCGCAGGTTCACCTCGTGGCTCAGGAGTCCCGACCGCCTCCGTTCGCGGATCTCGGAGACGAGGAGTTTCGGGTCCTCGTGGAGGCCGACGAGGTCGCCGTTCACGTAGACGCGGGTGAGCTGGGTCTGCTGGCCCTTGACCTGCTTCGTGCCAAGGTCCGCCAGGAGGAGTTTCACTTCCTCTTCCGGGAAGCCCTCAGACACGTCGATCACGAGGGCGCAGTTCTTGACCAGGCCGCAGTTTTGCCCTTCCGGCGTCTCGTTCGGACAGAGCCGACCCCACTGGGTCGGGTGCAGGTCCCGCGCCTCGAAATGAGGCTGGGATCGTGTGAGCGGCGAAGTAACCCGGCGAAGGTGGCTCAGGGCGCTCATGTTCGATGTGCGGTCGAGGAGCTGGGAGACCCCGGCGCGACCTCCGACCCAATTGCCGGTCGCGAGCGCGTGGAGGAGCCGTTGGGTGAGCAGGTCCGGACGAATCGCCGAGGAGATCTTCAGTTCCCGGCGGCGCGCATAGGACCGCTCGAGTTGGTACTTGAGATCCTTCACGAGGTTCGCGAACGCGACCCGGAACAGGTCTTCCATGAGATCGCCGGCGAGCTTGAGCCGCTTGTTCGCATAGTGATCCTTGTCGTCCTCGCGTCGCATGCCGAGGGACAACTCGAGGACCGTCCGCGCGACCCGACCGAGGAAGATCGCCTTCTTGATCCGATCCTCGCGGGTGTCGCCGAGGTGCGGCAGCAGGGACCGGTCCAGGATCGATTCGACCTTCTTGATCCGGTACTCCTTCGCCTGCCCCGTCGCGAACTTCTTCTCCAGATAGTTGATCGCGTCGTCCCGCGTGAAGATCCCGTTCGGAGGGTAGACCTTCTTGTTCTGGCATTCCTCGATGTTCGCGTAGACGATGTTCGCCATCTCCGGCGTGGAGACGACCGCGTTGTAGATCTCTTCGTCCTTCTCCATGCCGAGGGCTTTCATGAGGATGATGAGGGGAATCTGGCCAGAGGCGGTCGGCACGCTGACGATGAGCTGGCTGTCCTTCTTCTTCTCCATCAGGGTCAGCGCACGATACCCTTCCTTCTGGGAGAACACCTTGGCGACCTCGACCTTGCGGCCGTATCGCTCGTTGAACTCGACGAGCACCCGGTTCGGGGCGAGGTCTTCGAGCGAGATCAGGGCCCGCTCCGTCCCGCCGATGATGAAATATCCGCCCGGGTCGACTGGGTCTTCCTGAGTGTCTTCGATCAGCTTGTGGCGGTACTCGTCGAGCGTGAGCTCCCCCTCATTCTCCATGTTTTCCTTGTAGAGGAGGCAGCGCTTCGATTTCACCATGATCGGGAAGTTCCCGATGTGGACGCGCTCCGGTTCCCGCTCGATCCCGTTTTCGATGACGGTGAAATCGAGGTAGATCGGCGCGGTGTAGTTCAGGTTCCGCAGGCGCGATTCCATCGGGTTCAGGGGATGCGTCGCCCCGTTCGCCTCCTTCACGACAGGGAGGCCCAGCGTGATGGTGGGCTTCGCCTCCAGGTCGATGCGGCCTCGGTCGTCCCGCTTCCGCCCGATCCGGATCTCGATCACGTCGCCTTCCGTGCGGTCCTCGTCGAGCTTGATGACCCCTCGGCGATCGTCCTCGGGGGAGGACCTCAGGTTGTCCACAATCCGTTGCATCCTCGAGTTCGGGTTGTCGATCGTCGGAAGGAAGTCGTTGAACGACGCGATATGATGGTTCACGATCGAGCGTTCCCGGAAGAACGCGTCAATGAGTTCTCGCATGTCCTACCTCCCGATCACGAGACGATATGCCTCCGATACGCCGGCCGTCCCGCTCACCCGCGTCACGCGGATGATGCGGCCCTCCTCGATCGGCCCTTCGATCTTCTCGAGGACCTGGATCACCGGATCGCTCTTGCGAATCTTGGGGAGCTGGTCTCGGGTGATCTTCAATGCCTTCAGGACGCGATCCGCTTCCTCCTCGGCGACGAGCCGATGCTCTGGGACTAACTGGTGCTCCAATACGTTAAACCGCAAGGGGGGGCCTCCCTGGGCGACCGACCGTTTTCCACCTGGCATGTCATCCGCGCGCGAGCCATGCGGGCCCGCGGGGATTTTCGGGGACCCCGCGCGGTCCGCAGGGCCCGTTCGAACCCCGGACCACCCGGTTTCTTTCCGCCCGCCCTTGCGAGGGAGCGGCTAAAAGCCGGATGCTCTTTCTAGGGACGGTTTCTTCGCCATCCTACCTAGCTGAGCTACGGGCCCTCCGGCTAGCGGCGGCGACATGCGACTTCCCTCCGAATCGGGGGCTCGTATTAAAGTTTCCGGTGGACGGACGTCCGGTCCGGGTCCGACATCCTCCGGGTCCGCACAATTATTCCAAGATGCAAATGAAAATCGACCAGTGCACAATGTTTTATACGCCGCGTCCATCCCGCGAACCGTGATCCGGGCGGAGACGCGTTGCACCTCCTGCGGGGCCGTCCTCGCGGGCAAAGGGACGACCGTCTTCCTGTGTCCGAGCTGTGGCAAGACGCGGATTGGGCGGTGCGCGCGTTGCCGCGATCAATCCGTCGCGTACCGCTGCCCGACCTGCTCGTTCATGGGACCGTGAAGGGCGGCCATGGGATCCGTCGCCGTCACGTTTCGCATCCTGCCCGAGGATGCCGAGGCCGACCTCGAGCCGGTCAAGGCGCGCGTCCGCAAGGCCCTCGGGGGCGCCCTCCGGGACCTGAAGGAACAGCCCGTCGCGTTCGGTCTGAAGGCGATCCTCGCGATCGCGGTCGTGGGAGACGCCGAGGGCGGGTCCGATCGATTGGAACAATCCCTCGCCGCACTCCCCGGCGTGGGGAGCGTCGAGACCGTCGACGTGACCCTCGTGTGATCTCCAGGAAGGCCCGTCGCTGAGTCACGCCCATTTCCTCAGGATGAGGACCGGGCACTTCGCCAGTTTCACGATCCGATCCTCAACGGGACTCAGCGCGAACTTGCGCAGACCCCCGGGAGACGTCGCGCGGATCATGAGCAACGAAGCGTCCACGCTCTCCCGCAGGGCCTCGGACTCCCACTGCGAGGAATACACGACCTTCGGTTGAACCGTCACGCCCCGCTCGTGCGCGCGTCCTTCGAAGCGAGAACTCTCCTGTTTCAACCGCTCCGCCTCGATCGGGTCGCTCGCGAGGCTGACGACCTCCACGACTGCATGGTCCTCCTCCGCCAAGATGAGCGCGAGATCATCGATCCCTTCGAGGCTCCAGATCGGACTGGTCAAGACCACGATCCGCTTCAGGGGTTTCCGGAGCCCTTGGGTCTTGAACACGATCACATCGCACGGGGCGTTCTCGATCAGGTAGTCGATGTTGCTCCCGAACACCCGCCGATCGCCTTCGACGCGATCCCCCCGCCAACTCATGAGCAGGAGGTTCACCGCCTCCTCGCGGATCGTATCGAGGATGATCTCGTACACCTTGTGGCCGATCTTGACGACGGGCCGGGTGTCCACTCCGAGGTCCTCTCCGATTCTCGCGAGTCGTTGCAGCCCGCGGATGCGGTCGTCGACGTAGCGGAACCGGATCGCCTTCGGCGGCAAGTTGCGTGGGATCTCGACCACGTGGAGCAGGCTGAGCTCAGCGTTCCGGGCGCGCGCGATCCGGGCGCCCAACTCGACGAGGTTCTCGTCCTCGAATTCCCGGAGGGGAAGGAACACGCGATACCGTTCGAGCTCGACGCGGTCCTCCGCCGTCGTCAGGATGTCCCGCACCTCGATCGCGGAGCCGTTCGTGCTTCGGCCCCGGGCCCCGCGGCCGCCGGCGAACCAATGGTACGAGAGCCCGACCGCGAGCCACGCGACCCCCAGGAAGAAGGCGAACACGCCGGGCGCGATCGGGGTATCCTGCCGGGCCGGGAAATTCCAAAGGACAGCGCCCACGGCCAGGTTCAGCGCGATTGCGAACATGGGCACCGCGGGGACGAGGGGCACGCGAAAGCCTGGACCGCTCCGGCGCTCCCGGCGGCGCAACGCGATGACCGAGGCGTGGACGAACGCGAAGAGGCCAAGGAAGGCCAAGCTCGCGAGGATCGCAATCGTCTCGATCGTCAGGAAGACAAGGACCCCCGATCCGACGAACGTCAGGGCGACGGCTGCGGGCGGCACCTCGCGTCCTCCGATCCGGGCGAACGCCCGCGGGAGGAGTCCGTCGCGGGCCATGCTGAACGATGTCCGGATCGCCGCGGTGAGGTTCGAGTTCAAGGCGCCGTACATGGAGACGACGCCGATCACCAGGAAGGCCTCCCGCACATACGGCTGACCGAGGAAGTTCGGGATGCTGACGAGGACCATGTCCTCGGATCCGCCGAGGCACGCATTGCAGGCAGGCCACCCGGACAGCATCGCAGAGGGCACGTTTCCGAGGATTGCGAGGAAGAAACCGGCGTAGACGAGGAAGGACAGGAGGAGGGCGAGGAACACGCCGCGGGGCACACTCGACTCCGGGCGCTTCACCTGATCCGACAATTGGGCGACCACCTCGAAGCCTTGAAAGGCGATGAACAGGATCACGGCGCCGAGGACGAGAGGGAGAGACCCGCTCACGCCGCCCGATGGGATGCCGCGGGGCGGTCCCCCCGACGACAGGGAGAGGAGACCCACGAGGATCAGCCCTACAATCAAGAGAACTTTCCCCAGGGTGAGACGGCCAAGGACGCGGGTCGGTAGGTGGACCCGCGCGAAATGCAGGACCGCAGAGAGCCCGAGGACCGCGAGGGCGACGAGGCTCACCTCCACGGGATTCGGCCCGAACAGAGACGCGGGATCGGACGGACGGACGAGCTCGACGAGGAAGACGCCGAGGCCGAGGGCGCTGAGTGCGGACGCGGCGATATGCCCGCCCCAGGAGAGCCAGCCGCTCAGGAAACCGCTCGGGTCGGGGAGGGCGCTGCGCACCCAGACGTAGGCCCCACCGGAGGCGTCCGGACGGCCCGAAGCCAACTCCGCATATGCCGTCCCCGCGAGGGCCGCGATGGACGCGGCCAGAGCGAGGCTCGCCAAGACCAGAGGCCCCGCGACCGCGTAGGCCGCGCCGACCAAGAGGAAGATCGCGGCCCCGACCATGGCGCCAACGGCCGCCATCGTCACGTCGAACAAGCCAAGGTCCCGCGTGACCCGAATCCGGACGGCAGCCGAATTCGTGGAGGAACCCGCCACGCCAGGCGGAGGAATGCCGGCTACTTGAGCCTATGGCGGTCGCGCGAGACGCGTCCCTCCATGATATTCCGTCCCGACGATCAAGGCCGAGGCTGGATTCACGCTTCGGACTTCGAGACCGTCTTCGCGATCCGCTCGCCTAGGGTTCGAAAGAGAAGTTCCACGTTCTCGCCCGTCTTCGCGGAGCTGTAGAAGTATGGAGCTTCGAACGCCTCGGTCGCCTGCTTCACCTGGTCCTCGCCGAACGCGGCCTGGTCTTTCAAATCGGATTTGTTCAACGCGAACGTCACCGGGATCTCGCCGACCGTCCGGAAGACGGACTCGACCCAGGAATCGAGGTCTTCGAGGGTGTCGTAACGCGTGATGTCCGCGACGGCCAGGATCCCCTGGGCCCCATGGAAGTACGCCTCTCGAAGGAGCTCTCGGAAACCTTTGGAACCCATGATGTCCCAGATCGTCATGTCCATCTGCACCGGGTCCCCGCCCTTCGGACTGAGCGCGAGTTCCTTCTTGGAGACCTTCGCGCCCAAGGTCACGATGTACCGATCGTCGTATTCGTTCAGGACGTACCGCTTGATGAGGGAGGTCTTGCCGACGGCGTGTTCGCCGACCAAACACACTTTGACCTTCATTCGACGGGGTTCCATCATGACCATGCGCCGGAGGAGAGGAGCGAAAATCCTCTCGGCTCGCGCTATTTGTGAGGGTCTATTTAGTCGCTTCGTCCTGAGGTGGCGCCGAGAGAGAATCGAACGGATTCTACGTGGGAGACTTCCCGCGGTTCAGATTCCGGAGGCTCGTTATGAGTTCGAAACAAAACGGCGACCGTCGCATGAAGGGAGGCTCTCGAAAACCGCGGAGAAAGGATCCCCCCGCGGCGTCCCGTCGAGTCCGTGACCCCGAGGAGACTCCGCCCGATCTCGATCGTCAGGTGATCGCCGGACGCATCGCCGAGGGCGAGAGCTCGAATCGGAATCCGATTTCCTCGCTGCGCGACGGCGGCATCCGGTGGGTGTTCTACTTGTGGAAGTCGGAAGTCCCAGAACCGGAACTGGCCCGGATCGCGTGGTCCGCCCGAGCGGGGTTCCTCCGCGCCGCGGTCACGTTCGGTTTTCCGGATTGGGATTCCGAGGAATACCGGAGCACGACGACCGTCCACTTGTGGGATCTGGGCAATGCATATACCCGCGGATTCCGACCGCCGGACGGGGACTGGGGCCGGATGATGATCCACATTTTCACGCACGAGCCCCTGCATCACGCGATCGGCCTCTGCTTGGCCGAGATGCTCGAAAGGGGCGACCAAGAGTGGGTCATCGCCAGGTTGGGCGACGCGCGCTGGTGGTAGGCCTCCTTGGGGAACGCTTGAAATAAGTTCCCCTCGATGCGGCGACATGGACGGATTCGCGGTCACGCGCCTCGTGATCGGCGCAGGATTCCTCCTCGTCGCCGCGGCCGCCGACGTCCGAACTCGGAAGGTGCCCGATCCCCTGTGGATCGGCCTCGGCTCCATCGGCCTTGTCGTCCTCGCGGTCGAGCTCATCCAAGACCAAATCGAGGCGGATGCGTGGGCCCTGCTCGGATCCGCCGGGCTCTTGTTCTCCGCCATCTTCTACGGAGACCCGCTCTTCGAGGAGGATGGATTCCATGCGAGGCCTTTGCGACTCCTCCTGTTCCTCGTCGCCGCCGTTCTCTTCGCATACCCCGCGGTCCAACATTCCGCGTCGGGTGCGTCCCTGTCGCAGGGCCTCCTCGAATTGTATTCGATGCCCGCGATGATCCTCGTGTACCAACTGTTCTATCGCGCACGGATCCTCCACGGTGGGGCCGATGCCAAGGCGCTGATCACCCTCAGCTTGCTCGTGCCCACATACCCGGACATGGCTCCGTTCCCGCTCATGACCCTCGACCCCCGTGTCGAAACTTTCTGGCGTGTGACGTTTCCCTTCTCGCTCGTCTTCTGGGTGGATGCCGCGGTCCTCTTCCTCGCCGTGCCGCTGGGCCTCCTCCTCCTGAACGCGGCGCGCGGCAATCTCGCGTTCCCTCAGGCGCTCCTCGGATACCGTGCGCGCCTCGACTCCTTTCCTCCACATGCATGGCTCATGGAGAAAATCAGCGCCCGCGGAGACCATGTCCTCGTCCTCTTTCCGAGGCGAGACGGGAATCCAACCCAAGACCTGGACCGGCTTCGCGCGGCGGGGATCGACCGCGCCTGGGTCACGCCGCAGATTCCCTTCATGGTCCCGCTGGGCGGCGGTTTCCTCCTCGCGTTTTTCGTCGGGAACGTGCTTCTCGGGTTCCTCCGACTCGTCACCTAGCTCCGAGCGAACGAAATCCTGATATATCCGCCGCCCTCTCGCTTTTCCAGCAGTGGTTTGACGGCCAAAGCGGCGGGGATACACCCGGTCCCATCCCGAACCCGGAAGTTAAGCCCGCCCACGTTCCCTGCGGTAGTGCGGTGCGCGAGCCCGCGCGAAGCCTGCCTTCCTTCGAGGAGGGTTTGGGCCGGCGACCTAGGTACGCTAGCCGTCCATCCTTGTGGTGGACGACGAACCGTGCCGTTCTAACGGCCGCCGATCCATGGAACGCTGTCAGCCACTCTCTATTCCCTTTCGCGACGCTGGGCCCGCCACTTCAATCCGACGATCACCAAGGGAACGAGGGCCACGTAGATCATGTCCGAGAGTTCCGGGATTGCAACGACGGCGGAAGATTGTCCGCCGTTCAACGCGAACCCTCCTGGCGTCGTGTAGTTCAGGAAGGCCCAGTTCACGAGTTGCGAGCCGCTGAACGTCGCATCGACGAGGGCGGTCATCGTGAGGCTGTGGCTCCCCGGTGCCACATTGGTGAGGTTCCAGAAGAACATCCGACCGTTGTTCCATGTTGGAGGCGGTGTCGCGCTCTGGAACGTCATCCCGCTGGGCAGACTGTCCTTGATCGTGACGGTGCCGGCGGCCACAGTTCCCGTGTTGTTGTAGTAGATCGTGAAAATCACGGAGTTCCCCGGCTTCGCGGAGGAGGGGGTCGCCGTCTTCACGACCGTGATCATCGGGCGGCGGACCGTCGTGTTCGCCCACCCGGTGCTTCCGGGCATTGGTCGGCGGAGCGTGTCCACATAGGCGAGGGTGGCCGTGTTCCTCAGCACCTGCCCGTCTGTCGTGGCCGACGTGACCTGGGCCGTCACCGAGAAGGAGTGCGCCCCGGGCCCCACATTCCCGAAAATCCAATGGTACGTTTGTCCGGAGAAGGAGCTGGGCGCGACACTGGACGAGGAAAACAGCACGCCGCTCGGCAAGGTGTCGTTGATCCAGACGGTCCTTGCGTTCCCCGTGTTCGTGTTGTTGTAATACAGGGTGTACGTGATGGCGTCGCCCGGCCCGGCGATCGCGCGGCTCGCGGTCTTCGCCACGACGATCGTGGGGCCATGCCGATCGTTGGCTTGGCCGGGGGACGGAAGAATCGAGACATAGAAGTCGACCGCGTCGTTGTTGGTGTCCGTCGGCACTCCGGTCGCCGGATCCTTGAAGCGCGCCCAAGTGGTCCCGGCGTTCACATTCTGGGAGTACGTCGTTTCGTCAATGATCGTGGCTCCTTGACGGAGTCGGACCGTGGAGGCCCCGTTCGGAAGGGACGACCCGAACAAAGCGACTCGGAGGTATTCCGACCCCGAGCCGAACGCCCCCAGGACTTGGGTCGTGAACGTGAAGATGACCGTGTCCTTATTCCCCCGGACTAGGGCCAAGGTCCAGCCGTTCAAGGAAACGAACCCCGACAGAGGGTTCGCGACCTCGATCCACTCCGGATTGGGCTGCGGGCTCACTTCATTAATCACGACATTCGTGGCGGCTTGAATGGAGACCGGGAAGCGCGCGACTGCTGCGTCGGGTAGAGCCAGGTCGTACTCGAGTCGCCAGTCCGAGGCATAGAATACGACCCGGTAGCCGGCTGTCAAATTGATTGCGCTCGCGTTGACACCGAACTCCATTCGATGCGCGTCCAGTGCGATATCAATGGGACGGAGGAGGTTCCATGGGTTGGATTGGCCCGCCACGAACCCGTAAAGGCCGCTTGAATTCACGTCGCCGTTTCGGCCGACCGCTGCAATCGCATCGTCGAAGCCGTACGCTCGGGCCGCGACATCGACCCGAAGGCCTGTGGCCGACGAGTTGTCTGCATCGATGTATGCGTACATCACGTCGACTCCCTCCTGGGGGGGCACGATGCTCGGAATCGTCGTGTTGTTCGTCGGCGGAGCGGGGTACGTTCGGACCCGGGCTGTCGGGATGTCTTGACCGCCGAGCATCCGTCCATCGACCCGCACGAAGCCGGTGAAGTTCGCTCCAAGGTCGACCGCGGTTGCGAGCAGATCGACGTTTGCATCGTACGCGAGGGAACCGGTCCGGTTCGTGACATCCCCGAGGAGGTCCTGTCCGTACGGGCGACCCTGCCAGTCCCCAAAGGCGCCATCGACCCGCACGCTGGTGGGTGCCGCACCCAGATAGACAAGGCCGTTTTCCCCCGCGCGGAAGCTCGCGGTACCGTTTCCGGCTACATCCGTCACCGCGATTCCGAACGTGGTCGTGGGCGTCTGGTTCGACCATTGAGCCTCGACCCAGTAGAGGGATGGGACCGAGAGGTTCTCGTTCATCGGCACCCGGACCACGTTGCGCACCATCGTCGCATTCGAAAGCCGAGTATCGTTCGCGTCGAAGGCGCCGCTTCCGTCATCGCGGTAGAGCACGAGGTCCGTGGGATCGACTGACGTCCCGCGCCGAGTGATGTTCAGGCCACTCACATGCGGGATGCCGCCCATGGGCGCGAGAGTCACGCGGAGCATCACGGCTTGAGAAGAGGCGACAATGTCCTTCGCGATCGTCTGCTGACCGACGATGACGGTGGCACGCGACGGACGGATCGATCCGTCGGCCGGATCGAAGTTTCCGAGATTGTCCGCCGCGTACACGAGGACGCGGGCCTTCGTTGGCTCGCTCAGGCTCGCACGGATCTCCAGTTCCTGACCCGCGAATGCGGCGTCCGAAGAACCGCCAGGAAGGAAGCGGTGCCAATCGTTCGATCGGAGCTGCCCCGTTTCGTTGAAGACGAAGGAGGAGATGCCATGTCGGATGTCCGCCAAGTCATGCCATCCATAGACCTCGACCAGCGAATCCGCTCCGAGGTCGCCGATCGGGTAGCCCGTGTTCCGGTTGTTGTCCTCGTCGACGAAGACGAAGATGCTGTCCGTCTCGTTGACGGCGGTTCCTTGGAACATGTTTCCTTGGACGCGGGTGTACACGAACAGATTCTGGTCCTGCGTCGCCACCTTCATTGTGACGAGGTGTACGGCGGGATTCGGCGTCACGTCGGCGGCGGATTGTCCGTACGAGGCCATGTTCGCCCAATCGCTGAAGTCCCCATCGATGCGGATGATCGAGGAGGGGGCGTTCGGTCCCGGCGAGAGTATGCTCGCGAGAATCGGCACGATGATCATGAGTGCCACGACCGCTGCGATCCCGATCACGGAGCGGGACCAGTGTGGCTGGGATGGGATCCTAGGGGTCCCTTGCCGACCCCGTCGTCCGTTTGTAAATCCGTTTCCATTGACCAGGCCGTTCGTGGCGCCGCGACCGAACGTGAGGCCGTTTACGGCGCCAGTTGTCAGTCCATTTACGCGACCCTCGGCCAGCCCGTTGACCCGGCCGTTCGTGCGCCCGTTCGTCCGTCCGCTCCGGGTGCCGTTCACCCGGCCGTTCGTGCGACCGGCTCCGGTTGGTCCCGGAGTCGCTAGCCCGTTCGAGTGTAGACCGGTGACGGCGGCGCGGATCGAGCGCTCGCCGACCCTTTCCAGCCGGTCCGCTTCCCCGCGGCTCGCGCGGGCGTCCTCGGGGCGACCGAGACGCTCAAGAAGCTCCGCCTTCGTCTTCCAGGCGACGATCAAGGTCGGGTCGGCGCGAAGCAGGGACTCGTAATGGTTGAGGGCTTCGACGAGATGGACATCGACGACTTTCGGGGCCGTGGTCGCCGCGGGTTGGGTCCACCGCGGGGCGACGACCGAGGCGTCTTCCGTCGACCGGAGGATGTTCTGGACCTCCAGCCGGTACCGATCCTCCCGCGCGGGATTCAGCTCCGCCGCCTTTGCGAGGGATTCGGCCGCCTCCTTCGTGCGGCCCAGTTTGTCGAGGACTTTCGCCCGGTTCGCCCAGGCCCTTTCGAGGGAGGGATTCGCTTCCAGAAGTCGGTCGTAGTGTTCGAGCTCCTCCGCAAGTCGGTCCGCCTCTGAGGTCGTCGCACTCGGCGGGGCCATCCGCTGCCAGCGGCTGAGGAAGTCTTTCACGACGCCCTTGCCACCGGTCGCGACTTCCGGCGTGGCGGTCACGGAGGTCCCGCAGATCGCGCACTCTGGCTCATCGGAGAACAGGTAGGCCCCGCACCGGGAGCAGAACGGACCGGACTCGTCGAGGATCGGCGCGAGGGTCGGCAAGAGCGCGAGCTCCGCGGGGCTGTACTGTCGGCCGCACACGATACAGGCGGTCGCGTCTTTGTCCATCGTCGCACCGCAGGCCTGGCAGATCCGAGTCGGGACGTCCTCACGCAGGAAGTCGTCCAGTTCCGCCGCGAGCCCAGCCCCCGTGGACCCTTCGAATTGGACCCCGCAGAACGGACAAGCCGTCGCGCCCGTTCCTACAAAAGAACCGCACTCGGGACAAAGGAACAGATGTTCGGTGGCATCACGATTCGGCGATCCTCCGAGAAGAATCAGGAGCGCGTCCACGAACGAGGGGGTGAGTCCCTCCACGGATGCGAGCTGCTCGCGGGTGGCCGCCCGGAGTTCGTCGTACGTAGAGAAGCGGGCCGCGATCCGCCGAGCGCGCTCCGCGTCGGAGCCGGGGATCGAACTCAGCCATTCGAGATAGCTCTCGTCCATCGTCGAGAGTGGGTCGATGTGCTACCTAAAGCGCGTTGTAACGTGGCTATCACGCCCTCTAGTCAGTTCGTTAACATGAGCGCGTCAGGCGTGCCTCATCCAGGCCGTCGCGTAGGGGTCGAGCGGGACTTCCAGCAGGACCCGTCTAGGGCCGGCGCCGAATCGGACGGTGAGGGTCGTCTCGTCGCGGCGCAGGAGCTCCGGCGCGAGTCCATCGTCCGCGAGCCGACCGAGAAGCGCCTCTCCGAACGCGTCGGCCCGGCTCCGGTTCGCTTCCCGCTTCCGGACGAGGAGATCCGTGGGATACGCGCGGCGGTGCCGTCCGTCCTCCGCGACGGTCACGAGCCCGAAGCCGGACAGCTCGGAAGCAATCTTGCTCGCGGATTGGCGGGTAAGGTGCACCCGGTCCGCGAGTTCTTGGAACGAGATGCCGGGTGACTCGAACACCGTGGCAAGGGTGGCGGCGCGACCTGCGGACGCGAGCGCAGCGAACAATGCCGAGTCCTCGGGGTCGATGAGCCCTACGGGAAACACGCGGGTGCCCTCCGCCTGCAGGTAGCGATTCTCCAGGAGGTCGCGGGCATGCCACCGCGCGGTGGCCTGGGACATCGACAAATCCCGTCCCACGTCCCCGATCCTCGCGCACGGACGCAGGCATAGATATCGATAGACTTGGCGCCGTCGTGCGTTCGCGAGGCTTCGCCCTTCCGCATCTAAGTCGACATCCAGGCCTTCGCGGGCGACCGCCTTCTGCAAGGCGCGTCCGATCCCGCGGGCCATGTCACGCCCCCTGGTACTCCTGCAAAATCAAGTCGAGGACTTCTTCCGGTTTCAGTCCGCGGAAGTCGGCATCCGTCAGCCCGTCCAGAGATTTGTCGAGGGCGTCCCGGACGTTCTTCGGCATCGATCGCGTCAAGAGCAATTGTCGGAGCTGGGACGGCGTCTTCACGGTCGCGGGACGGCCCCCATCGACACCTTGGATCACGATCCCCAGCCCTCGGACGATCTGGAACGGATGGGACACGGGACTGTGGCGACTGTTCCGGCACTTCACGATCTTCAGGAGACGCGACGGATCGGCGTCATTGCTGTTGAGCTTCAGATGGACGACGCAGTCGGCGAGGTACATCGGGATCACGGTCTCGGGTCCGGCGAGGTCCGCCTGCCCGTGTTCCTCGAGCGTGCAGAGGACGGTCCCGACCTTCCGGGTCTGCTTGAACATGTAGCCGATCAAGTCTCGCTGCTCGTACAGGTCCTTCGTGGACCACAGGACCGGCGTCAGAGGATCTACGACGATCCGGGCCGTGCTCCCCTTCCAGTCCGCGACGAAGGCCGGAAGCTCCTTCCGGATGAAGTTCGAGAACTCACGACCCGAGGCGTCGATGAACACGAGCAGCTCGTCGTCGAGATACTCGAGGATGTCGGACCACCCCATCTCGACCGCCTCGCGGATGATCTGTTCCTTGTTCTCATCGAGGCTGACGAAGACGCCTTCCTGACCCTCCTGCAGCCCGCGCCGGATGAACTGGGTCGCGAGCGTGGTCTTGCCCGCACCGGACCGACCGATCACCACGGTCGTGCTGTTCTCGTTCACCCCTCCGTCGAGAAGCGGGTTGAGTCCGTAGACTCCGCTGCGAATTTTTCGCACGCGATTTCATCCCGACGAGAACTCTAAAAACGTGCCGACCTGAGAATCAGAGTCGAAACCGAACGGTCTTCATGCGAGCGCGGGTTCGACCCGGCGCACGAATTCCTCGACCATGCGGTTGTCAATCCCGTATCCAAGGATCCCATCGAGGCGGTCCGCGACCTTGCCTTCTCGGAAGAGGGCGAGCGTGGGCACGACCTCGACCGCGTACTCCTCCCAGAGAGGGTTCTCCTCATCATCGAGATACACGGCCGCAAAACGCCAGGGCCGCGAAGCCGCCAGCTTCTCGAATTCCGCGTTGAATCGGCGACTGAAAGGACACCACGTGGCCCAGAACATCACGATTGTCGGCTCCCTCGCCTGAACGACCGTCTCCTGGAATGCGTCCGAATCGCGGACCTGCAACATCGTCCATGCGCTCACGTCGTCCGAGGGCGATAAAGCTTCACCCGTGGAATTTCGCGGGTCCGCATGCGCGCGGACGCAAAGACATATACGCGGTCCTCCGGATACGCGGCCCTCTTTCGATCATCGAAGGGATGGAATGGGTTCGCCCGTCGTTTCCGAGGAGGTCCGCTCCTACTTTCAAAGCCTCGCGTCGCTGGTCGACGCGACGTACGCGGTCGCTCGTGCCGCGCGGGCTCGCGGGTTCGATCCCGAGCTGGATGTGGAGATCCCCGTCACGGACGACCTCGCATCCCGAGTGGAACGGCTCCTGGAACACTACGAGGTCGAGGGTGTCGCCCGACGGATCCGGGAACTGGCGAAGGTCCACGACCGCGAGGAACTTGCCATCCTCGTGGCGAAGGAGATGGCCGTGCGGCCCGCGGCGAGCAAGGAGAGGGCCGTGGAACGGGCGGTCCGAGTGGGCCTCGCGATCTTGACGGAAGGAATTCTCGTCGCCCCCCTGGAAGGCCTCGCCACGGTGAAGATCAAACGGAACCGGGACGGCAGCTCGTACGTGGACTTGTCCTACGCAGGACCGATTCGTTCCGCCGGCGGGACCGGCCAGGCCCTGAGCGTCCTCATCGCGGACGTCGTCCGGCGGGAACTCGGCATCGGCCGTTACCAACCCGCGCGGGAAGAGGTCGAGCGCTTCAAGGAAGAAATCCCCCTGTACAAACAGGTCCAACACCTCCAATACACCCCCTCCGACGAGGAGATCTCGCTCATCGTCTCGAACTGCCCCGTGGCGATCAACGGCGAAGGGACGGAGGACGCGGAGATCAGCGGCTTCCGAGACCTGCCCCGAATCGAGACGAACCGGATTCGCGGCGGCGCGTGCCTCGTCATCGCGGACGGGATGTGCCTCAAGGCCCCGAAGATCCAGAAACATGTGCGAAAGTTGCGGATCGACGGTTGGGAGTTCATCGATTCCTACATGGAGAAGAAGAACGCGGGACCCGACGACCTCACGGAGGACTCCGGCGTCGAGCCGAGCGAGGTGTTCATCCAGAACATTGTGGCCGGGCGGCCCGTCCTCTGCCATCCGAGCCGGGCCGGCGGCCTTCGTCTCCGGTACGGCCGCACCCGGGCCACGGGTCTCGCTGCCGTGGCCCTGCATCCCGCGACGATGCACATCCTCGACGACTTCATCGCGGTCGGGACTCAAATCAAGACGGAACGTCCCGGAAAGGCGGGCGCGGTCACGCCCTGCGACACGATCGAAGGGCCGCTCGTCGTCCTGGACACGGGAGACTTCGTCGAAGTGCCGGACGCCGCGGCCGCGAAACGGCTCGCCGGACATGTCCGTGTCATCGCGGATCTCGGCGAGATTCTCATCCCTTTCGGAGAATTCCTCGAGAACAATCACGTCTTGATGCCCGGCGCGTTTTCGTCGGAGTGGTACGGCCTCCTCCTGAAGAAGGCCCTGGGGCAGTTGCCGGCCGGATGGGAAACGGCGACGGCATCCCAGGCCCTCGCGTGGTCCCGGGAATTCGGCGTGCCTCTCCACCCTCGATACAATCTGTTCTTCCATGACTTCGCCGTCGAGGATCTGCAGCTCCTCCGGGAACGCATCGGCGGCGAGGGACGCCTCACGGAAGGTCGGCTCGTCGTCCCCGCCGACGAGGAATTTCGAGAGTGGTTCGTCCGGTTAGGCGTCCTCTATGCGGTCCGCGGGAGCGACTTGGTCGTCGAACGGCACACAGATGTGCTCTTGGCGACCCTGGGAATCGCCGTCGGCCAGTCGAACCTCGTGCTCGCGCCGAGGCCCGGGGCTACGGACCCTCTCGCGTTCGTGACCGCCCTTGCCGGCTTCCCAGTGAAAGCCCGCGGCCCCACCCGGATCGGCGCCCGGATGGCCCGTCCGGAGAAGGCCGCGCCGCGGAAGATGCAGCCCGCACCGCATTCGCTCTTCCCGATCGGACACGAGGGCGGGGCCCAGCGGCTGCTCCTCGAGGCGGCTTCCAAGGAGACCATTGAGGTGGAGGTCGGCCTTCGGATCTGTTCCGCGTGCGGGAAGCGGTGGTTCCTCCCGAAGTGTTCGTGCGGCGGACACACGACGGCACGCAACGGACCCGCGCGGCAGCGCGTCCCGATCGCCGAAGTGTTGCGGACCGCCCTGGAACGACTCGGCGAACCGAAGCCGTCCGAGATCAAGGCGGTCCAGGGCATGATCTCGAAGAACAAGACGCCGGAACCGATCGAGAAAGGCGTCCTTCGGGCGAAGCACGAGATCTACGTGTTCAAGGACGGCACGACCCGGTTCGACATGACGAACCTCCCGCTCACGCACTTCACCCCGAGGGAAGCCGGCATCTCCGTGGAGGAGGCGCGGCGTCTCGGATACGCGCGGGATATGACGGGACGTCCGCTCGAACGAGAGGATCAGGTCCTCGAATTGCGGCCCCAAGACATCCTCGTCGCCCGCTCCGGGGGAGAATACCTCGTCCGCGTGGCGGCGTTCATCGACGACCTCTTGGAACGCCTCTATGGCCTCGGCCGCTTCTACTACGCGAAGTCACCCCAGGACCTCTTGGGCCACCTCGTCGTGACGCTCGCCCCGCACACGAGCGGCGGAGTCCTCGCGCGGATCGTCGGGTTCACGGATGCCAAGGCCTGGTTCGCCCATCCTTACCTGATCGCGGCCCGCCGCCGGAACTGCGACGGAGACGAGGATTCGCTCATCTTGCTCCTGGATTGCCTGATCAACTTTTCCCGGTCGTTCCTGCCGGACAAGCGAGGCGGCCTCATGGATGCGCCGCTCGTCCTGACGACTCGGATCGATCCGAACGAGATCGACAAAGAGGCCCACAACCTCGACCTGCCGGCCGGGTATCCGCTCGCGTTGTTCGAAGCCGCGGAGCGGTTCGCCCACCCGAAGGAGGTCGAGGCTCAGATCGACACGGTCGGGAAGCGAATCGGAAGCGTGCTCCAGTATGAGGGATTCGCGTACACACACGAAACGCATGGGGTGGCCCAGGGGCCCCTCGCCTCCGCCTATGGGGAGGGATCCATGGCGGAGAAGATCGACAAACAGCTCGACCTCGCGCTGCGGATCCGTGCCGTGGATCCGAACGACGTCGTGGCCCGCATCGTCGTCCATCATTTCCTTCCCGACCTGATCGGGAACCTGAAGGCATTCTCCAGCCAGTCCGTGCGCTGCACGAAATGCGGGGCGAAGTACCGTCGGATCCCGCTCCGGGGACGGTGCCTCGAATGCAGCGGCAACCTGACGCTCACCGTTCACGAGAGTTCCGTGAAGAAGTACCTCGAGATCTCGAAGCGAATCAGCCAGCAGTTCGAGGTATCGAACTACCTCCGGCAGCGGATCGACTTGATTGAAGAAGCGATCACGTCGCTCTTCACGAACGACCGGACGCAGGACCTGAAGCTCGACGACTTCTTCTAGGCCGCCGCGACGCGCGCCTGCTCGCTCCGGATCTTGAGTGCCGCCGCAGCCGCGAGGAATGCCCCGAGGGCGAAGGCGCCGACGACGAGGAGGGGGAAGTTCGCAATCGTAAGGTTCGCGAGCTCCGTCGGCACCACGCCCGAGTTCAATCCGAGATTTTCCGGCCCATAGACGAACACGCCTAGGAGGGCCAGCCCGAGGAGCATGAACACGATCCCCGCCTTCGCGGAGCCCGGCATGCGGAGAGTGTAGCCACAGGTGGGGCATACCCAGATGGCGTCGTCCGGCAACTCCGCATAACATTCCGGACAGCGGCGCGCCATCGGGCGGGACAGAAAGGCCGCGGGCAAATAGTTTATGTCAGTGCGCCCGCGTCGATGCAACGATGCGCGGATAACCCTTTAGTAACGCGCGTCGGTTTGCCGATGAATGAGGAAGTCGACCGCCCTCGGTCTCACGGCCCTCGTCCTCGGCTCGGTCGCGGTCCGACTCTCCCCTCTTTGGTCGTTCCTCTATTGGGGTTCGGACACGGGCGAGTACTTCGCGATTCTCCGAGATCTCGTCCGGACCGGCCACGTCTCGACGACGTACGACGGATGGGGCGTCACGTATCCGTATTTCCCGGGCATGTTCTTCCTGCAGGGAGGGCTGGCCCATCTCTCCGGCCTCGACCTTCCGACCGTGCTGAACGTCCTCGTGCCGATCTTGGGCGCTCTGTCCGTCGTCCCGATCTTCTTGATCGCACGGCGTGTCACGGGCGAGGACCGCGTCGCCCTCTTCGCGGCCGCTGTCCTGGTCGGCGCGATACCCCACGCATATACGACCGCGCACCCGGCCCCCGCGACCGTCGGAAATCTGCTCGCGCTCACGGGCCTCCTCCTTTTTCTCCGCCTTCGGACCGATCGGGCGGCCTTGGTCCCGCTCGCCGTCGTATCGGGGACGCTGATCGCGACGCACCATCTGTCCCTCTACTTCTTCCTCCTCATGGTCCTCGGTACGATCATCGTTCAGGGTCTCGCCCGCCCATGGCGATGGACGGCCGGGTCGAAACGAGAGGTCGCGTATGCGAGTCTCCTCCTCGCCGGGACGTTCGTGTACTGGCTCGTCTACGCGACGACCTTCCGAGAATTCATCCTCACGGACGTGGACATCCGGCCCTGGTGGGCGCTCCTCGTCCTGTTCGGGTTGGGACTCGTTTTCCTCGGGGGGATCATCTATGCGCGGACCCGAATCGGATGGCGGTACCGGCCCAGGTATCCGGGGCTTCGTTATCGTGGAACGGCATATGCCTCCGCAGTCGGAGTCATCCTCATCCTCGGGATCGTGTCGGTCCTCTTCGGCGTTCCCGGGACGACGTTTCGAGTCTCTCCGGAGGGCCTCCTCTATTTCGTCCCGCTCGTGCTCCTCATTTCGTTCTCCGCGCCGGGCCGCAAGTTCCTCGACTTCGACAGGGATGGATTGCCGGTGAACGCCTGGCTGGTCGTCCTCCTCGTATCTGCGATCGTGGGGATTGTCGTCGCGCCACGCGTCCTCATTCCCTATCGACACATGGAGTACCTCGTCGTACCGTTCGCCATTCTCTCGGGTGTCGGCTTTGTTCGCCTCTTGGATTTGGGAGCAGTCCGAGGACGATTCCGAGTCGTCGCAAGCATGGCCATCGGCCTGGCCTTCGTGGCGAACGCGTTCACAGGCGTCCCACCGCCCTCCACCCTGGCCGGTTGGCGGGAGGGGACGATCCCCGCGGCCCTGGATCCCGCGTATTGGGCCCGAGATCATGCGAGCGGCCTCGTCGTGTCGGACCATCACGGCTCTACGACGGTCTTCGGGTTCGGCGGACTGAACGCGACGTGGGATCGAACGCGGGCTCCGTTCTTGCCCGTCTCCCTGAACGACCCGTACGCGGGCCTCTCGAGGATCGACTCTCCGTCCGGTCAAAGGGACGGCACGTACGTGTGGATTGACCAGGACATGGAGGCGGGGGTGCGTCTTACACCCTGGGAAGCCGCGACCCCGATGGACCCGGTGGTGGTCGCGAAGTTCGACGCCTCACCCTTTCTGAAGGTCTTCGACAACGGATACGCCCGAGTGTATTGGATCGCATGGGGATGCCTCCCGACGACCTGTTGAGTCGCGTGCGTTTATGCGCGACGACCGCATCCGCGGGCCGATGCGGGTCGCCGTCCTCCACGACCATCTGCGCTTCATCGGCGGTGGGGAACGAGTCGCGTTGACCCTGGCATCCGCGTTCGATGCCGACCTCTACGTGACTGACCTCGATCCGTCGCTCCCTTCCCGCGCGGGAATGCCCGCTGTCCGAATCCATGAAATCGCCCGCGTCCCTTCGCGACCGCCGCTGCGACAAGACCGACAGGCAAGGGCCTTCGCGACCGCGACCATCCCGCACCATGACGTGTACGTGTTCTCCGGCAACTGGTCCGTCTTTGCCGCCCCTCGATTCCGACCGAACCTCTGGTACTGCCACACTCCCGTCCGCGTCTTTTATGATCTCCATGATGCCTTCCTGGCAACGCTTCCTCGCATCGGCCGGTTCGTGGCGCAACGCTGGATTCGGAGGACCCGCGCGAAGTATGAACGAGCCGTCCAAGGCGTACAGGAAATCGTGGCGAACAGCCGCAACGTGGCGAGACGAATCGAACGGTTCTTATCTCGCACCGCGGACGTGGTCTACCCTCCCGTTGAAGTCGCCGCCTATCGATTCGAGCGAGTGGGAGACGCGTGGCTCGCGGTGAGCCGCATTTCCCACGAGAAGCGAGTGGACTTGTTGGTAGAAACCTTTCGGCGCCTGCCGCATGAAAAGCTTCTCGTCGTCGGAGGCGCGCAGCTCGGAGTTTCAGCGGAACGATTCATCCGGTCGCTGAACCCACCCGCGAATGTCGAGTTCCTTGGCGAAATCCCCGAACCGAGATTGCGCGAGCTATACGCCACATGCCGGGGGCTCGTCGCGACCTCCCGCGACGAAGACTTTGGACTCGCTCCCTTGGAGGCGATGGCCTCCGGAAAAGTGGTCATCGCCGTGAACGACGGCGGCTACCGGGAATCGATCGTCGATGGAGAGACCGGATGGCTGGTTCCACCGACGGCCGAAAGCATCGCAAAAGCGATCGCTCGCGGGACACCGGACTTGTTGGGACGCATGCGCAGTGCATGTGAGAAGCGGGCGCGGTCATTTGACTCGGCCCTGTTCGTGGAGCGGATGCGAGCCCTCATCGAAGCATCCGTGAGGGGTTCGTGAACGAGTCGTCGTGAGGACCAGTCATCCGCCTCCGGGACACCTCCGGAATGCACGTACGACTCACGGGATTCCCGTCAGATACTAATCGGGCCGCTGCCTACCCGCCCGCGCATGCCAAACCTCGCGTATGTCGTCGTCCTGAACTGGAACGGGAAGGACTTCATCCGCGACTGTCTGAGGTCCGTGCTGCGCCAGACATTTCCCCGATTCCGCCTCCTTGTCGTCGACAACGGCAGCACCGACGGTTCGCGGGAGATCATCGACGACGAGTTCCCCGAGGTGCATCTGGTCTCTCTGCCCGAGAACCTCCACTTCGCAAGGGGAACGAACGTCGGAATTCGTGAGGCGCTCAAGGATCCGGAATGCACCCACATCCTCACCCTGAACAACGATACCCGAGTCGATCCGGAATGGATGGCGGAATTGATGCGCGTCGCGGCCGGGGCCAGCATGGTTGCGTCAAAGCTCCTGATGATGGATCATCCGCAAAGGATCAACTCGACCGGACTCACGATCGCCCCCGACGGAAGCGCGCTAGACCGCGGCTGGAGCCAGTTGGACTACGGCCAGTACGATCGCTCCGAGGACGTGTTTGGTCCGACGGCTGGCGCCGCCCTGTACCGACGCGACTTGATCGACAAGATTGGCTTGCTCGACGAAGAGTTCGTCGCCTACTACGAGGATGTCGATCTCGCTTGGAGAGCTCGTTTGGCGGGCTGGCAAGCCGCCTACGCTTCGCGAGCGGTCGTCTATCACAAGTTTTCTGCTTCCCATCGCCGGGGAAGCCCGCTCAAGACGTACCTCTGCGAGCGCAACCGAATCTGGAACCTCGTTCAAAACTACCCGTGGCGATACGTGGTCCTGACGGTCCCCTGGAATTCGGCGCGAAACGTTGCGGGATCGATTCCATGGACCAACGGAACAGGGCCTGCGGCCGGTCGCGTTCAGAATCCAATCCTCGAGACCGCTCGCGCGATGGCGCGGGCCCGCGTGGACGCATACGCCGGCATCGGCCGCGCCCTCGGGAAGCGACGGGCCCGGGCGGTCGTCTCGCGCGTGAGCCCTGCGACTGTCGGAGACTGGCTCCGCCGGTATCACGTTTCATTCCGGGATGCGGTCCTTGCATGATGGGACGCACGTTGCCTACCCGCGCGAGGATCTCCTGCGAGCCGTGATGGGGTCGGAGGTCGAGCGTGAGAATCGCCGTGTTGTACGATTTTCTGGAGACAATCGGGGGTGGTGAACGCGTGGCCTTGACCCTTGCCGAGCACTTCGGCGCGGACCTCCTGACGACGAATGCGAATCCCACGCTCTCGACCCGGACCGGATTCACGGATGTCAATGTGATCAACCTGGGGCCGCTGCGGCGCCGACCTCCACTGAAACAACTCCACGCGGCATGGAAGTTCCGTCGGGCGAGATTCTCGGATTACGATTTCTATCTGATCCTGGGGAACTGGGCCGTGTACGCCACCCGACATCACCACCCGAACCTCTACTACTGCCTCACGCCGACGCGGATGTTCTACGATCAGCACGAAGCCCTGATCCAACGCCTCGGCCCGATGGCTCGGCTCTCTGCGCGCCTTTGGATCGGGTTCCAGCGCCCATTCGACCATCGCGCGGTCTCGCACGCCGATCGAATCGTCGCGATCAGCGAAAACGTCCGTCGTCGTGTCGCTCGTTACTACGGTCGAGAGGCCGAGGTGGTGTATCCACCCGTCGCCACGTCGCGGTTCCGCTTCCAAGAGGTCGGCGACGCGTGGCTCTCGGTCGGCCGGCTGTATCCGGAAAAACGGATCGACTTGCTGTTCGAAATCTTTCGCCGACTCCCGAAGGAAAAACTGATCCTCGTGGGCGGTTACGCGGCAGGAGACCGGGCAGCGGACTACCTCGCTCGGTTGAACCCGCCACCGAATGTGACGATGATGGGCGAGATGCCCGACGAGGCGCTCGTGGACTTGTATGCGACCTGTCGCGGCCTCGTCACCACCGCGGTCGATGAGGACTTCGGCATCACTCCCGTGGAGGCCATGGCGGCGGGCAAATGCGTTCTGGCGACGGATGAAGGGGGGTACCGCGAGACCGTGGTCGATGGGAAGACGGGATTCCTCCTAGCCCCGGATGCGAATCTGTTCGCGAAGAAGATCCAAGAACTCGATACCTCAACCCTTCGGTCGATGAGGGGGGCTTCCATCGCGCGGGCACAAGCATTCGACGAGTCCGTGTTCCTAGAGAAGATGCGCGCGTTCGTCGCCTCCGCATCTCCATAGGTGCGAATCCGCGCGGAACGGCGATATCGTTAAGGGTTGTGTCGAACTTCCAGACCGATGGTGAAGTCGGCCCTCGTGACGGGAGCCACGGGCCAAGACGGCTCGTATCTGATGGAACTCCTTCTGAAAAAGGGGTACGAAGTGTTTGGACTCGTCCGACGACTGAGCGTCCCGAACATGGGCAACATCCAGCACATCGTCGATCGGGTCACGCTCATCGACGGGGACCTGATCGACCAGTCTTCCCTGAACGCCGCGGTCAAGGAGGCCGACCCCGACGAGGTCTACAGCCTCGCGGCCCAATCGTTCGTCGCGACCTCGTTCGTCCAACCGGTCCTGACGGGCGAGATCACGGGCCTGGGCGTCGTGCGCCTTTTGGAGGCCGTCCGCGCGAATGCTCCCGATGCGCGGTTCTACCAGGCCTCGTCCAGCGAAATGTTCGGACGCGTGGACCGCGAGCCGCAGGACGAGACGACCCCGTTCCATCCCCGGAGTCCGTATGGGGTGGCGAAGGTCTACGCATACTGGGCGTGCGTGAACTATCGAGAAGCGCACGATCTGTTCGTCTCGAACGGGATCCTGTTCAATCACGAATCGGAACGGCGCGGCCTGGAATTCCTGACGCGCAAGGTCAGCCACGGAGTCGCTCGCATCCACGCCGGATTGACGAAGTCCATCGCACTCGGGAACCTGGACGCGAAGCGCGATTGGGGCTACGCCCCGGAGTACGTGGACCTCATGTGGCGCGTGCTCCAGCACCGGGAGCCGGATGACTTCGTGGGCGCGACCGGCGAATCACATTCCGTGCGAGAGTTCGTGGCAGAGGCGTTCCGTCTCGCGGGCATTTCGGATTGGGAGAAACACGTGACGATGGACGACAAGAACCTCCGGCCCTCGGAGGTGTACAACCTTCGTGGGGACGCGAGCAAGGCGAAACGAATCCTCGGCTGGGAGGCGAAGACCCGTTTCAAAGACCTCGTGCGGACGATGGTCGAAGCGGAAATCCGAGCCCTTCAACAGGTTCGGCCGGCCCGCTGATCCCTCGGAGGCCTACGGCCTCGGCGGGGAAGGAAAACACGCCGTGCAGTGGGGATCGATGTCCCCCATGCCTTTGTGGTACTCGCAGAAGCGGGCGGTCAGCATGAGGTTCGAACAGAACTGGTTCACCCTCGCAATCTGATCGGAGAGGGTCATCCCGTCCGCGATGCTCTCTGCGAGTCCTTGCACGAAGGGCTTGATCTCCGGGAACAGACGGAGCATTTCCTGATCGACGCCGCGGCTCTGGGTATTGTAGTGACTCACGGCCGCCTGCGTGATCCCCATCGCGCGCGCGACATCGATTTGTTTCTTCTTGTACGTCCGGAGCAGTTCCCGGGCGAGCCGCGCGCGGATTGTGGGCAGCAGCTTGGCTACCACTAGTTCTTGGGGCTGAAGCATCCGCGCGAGCCTGGCCCTGGTGGGACCGAGACGAATACGGTAGAACACGGTATTTAACCGTGACTCTTTTCGTCCTAACGGGGAATTCTGGCCGGTCGCGAGGCGGTCCGTTTCTCGGGAGCCGATACCCCAAAACGGCTCAGACGAACGGAGCCACGAAGGCTGCTTCAACGCGGACGGGCGTTTCCTTCGCAATTAAGATAGACGTTCTACATCACACAACAACGAGGACTCTCCCAGAACTCGAGTCCGAGCTGAACTAGTGTCGGGTCGGTCGAGGTAATCGCATAAGCGTCGCCGTCCGTTGTCCGAGACACGGTCAGGACCTGCTGACCGTCCACGACCAGGAGCATGCACGCACAGATGATCGAGCGGACCTCGGCCGCTTTCGCGAGGTCCTTTGCAACCGGGATCTCCGGCAAAGCGAGTCGAACCCGAACTCGCCGGCGAGCGGCTCGCGCCAGGTCGTCCTCGAGTTTTCGAAAGACGGCCTCATCGGAGACCAACACGACGACGTCCTTCCGCGCGGACCCAATGAGGGCCCGTGCCCGAGCGACGACATTCGGGAGGCCTTTCACGATGTACGCGACATCGATCGAGGGAGCCCTCGTCGCGGCACGGAGGGGCTCCAGCAAGGCGGCCACCCGCACGGTCGCCGCGCGGCGCCGTTCGTATTCCGTCTCGACCATCCGCGACAGCCGCATTTCGACTTCCTTGGGCGGGACTACTCGATATGTCTTCGGTTTCCCCGCCTGAACCTCCACGAATCCCTTTTCCGCCAGTTCGTCAAGGGCATAGTAAATTTTCGAATCCGGGATGCCGGTCTTCCGAACGAGTTCGCCCGCGCTCGCATCCGTCGTCTCGACGAGAGCACAGAATGTCTGCGCCGCGTGTCTGCTCAGACCAAGTTCTCGGAGCGTCCCGGCGATTCGAGCCAGGGACGGCTCCATCGCGTCCTGGAGCAGGACGTTCGCACGGACCTTCACTCCCGCCATCTCGGAGGCCACGGGAGAGAGGCTATAAGAACTTGTCTACTACTTAGGGGAAGTAGGTAATCATGGAGCCATCCCGACCATCCGACGCACCGCAGGAACGCGCCGCCGAAGAGCCCAAGGCGAGGGGCTGTTGCAGCGGCGGGTGCTGCTGCGCCTGTTGTGGGTGCTGCGGCTGAGGCGCGAACGCCTTCCGGAGGCGATCCTTAGGCGGGCTCGCCTCCCCTCTTTTCAATTGGGTCCGGGCGGAACCGATTCCCGACAAGTCTCAAGTCGTGGAGCGCTCTCAGGCCACGTGGCTGATGCCTTCGTCCACCGCATCCCGGATCTCATGTTTCTTTGACGGGGCCTGCCCGCGAAATCAGTTCGGGACCAAGGGACCGATGCGAGCCGCGTTCGTCGTGGGCGAGACCCGGGTCGTCCGCGAAGTGCCGGACCTCTCGAGTTCCTCGGGCCCTGTGCGGAGCAACAACATTGCAGAATATCAGGGGCTCATCTTCCTGCTTCGCCACCTCCACGAACTCGAGGGGGAGAGACGTCCGCGGAACGCCTATCTGATCTGCGGCGATTCGCAACTCGTGATCCGCCAAATGCGGGGAGAGTACCGGGTGACGAAACCCCACCTGGTGCCGTTGCACCGAGAGGCGTCGCACCTCAGTTCCGCCCTCGACGTGGAATTCGAATGGGTGCCGCGAGAAAAGAATCCCGCGGGACTCCTCCTCGATTCGTGAACTCCGTCCAACGGACGCGAGCGATGGCCCGCCGAAAAAGGTCGGGAGGTCTTGATTGCTCAATTCGCTCCGGTGGGGTCGGTAAGATAGGTTCCGTGTTCAAACGGGTCCGCGCGGCGTGGGCGAGAGCGTACGGTATCGCACATCGACGTGCTATCATCCTTGATTGCATTCGTAGTCAATCATGTTCATTGTTCGAGGACCCTAAACGCTCACGTCATACCCATCCCCCCCGCTAATCCCGGTCAATGGCGGGCAGGTTCTCAGACAGCGCGTGGCATCGAAAACCAGCGACATCGCGGCGAAGCGTACGCGTTCTCTTGCTCGTGCTGGGCCTTGCCATCGCCGGACTCATTGCCGGCCCCTTGGCTTCCGCCATCCAAAGCGGTCTCTCGCCCACTTCCAGTCCCGCCCGCGTGACGGAATCCGGTCTCACGTCTTGGAACCCCCATGTCTCTTGTTCAGCGGACCTCGTCACGATCCGCGATGTCCTCGGCCCCGCCTACCCTACGCAGACGGTGAACGGCAGCCGCTACCAAACGAACTCGACCGCGGGGGGCATCCCCCAAGAACGAGCCCTGTCGCCGCCGTGCACGATCACGAACAAGACGGGTACCGTGCTGTCCTCGTTCGTCCAGATCAACGGAGTCTCCCTGTACGGCTATGGCATCAAGACCACAGATTGCTCAGGATGGTACTCGAAGCAGAACGGCGGTGGCCGGTATCCCAACAACCAAACGTTCTGCACGAATGCCGGACAGATCATCACAATCGGCACCACGCGTGGCTACTTGAGAATCGAAATCGATCGGGACTGGTTGGGGAAAGGCTATTGCGGTGTCGGGGTCCCGTACTGCAATAACGCGACCTTGGGTCAGTACCAATCCAACGGGAGCATCTCCCTCGATTTCCAAGGTTTTGTCTTCTGGGAAGGCCCGTACCACTGGGAACTCCATCCGCTGACCGGTTGGAGGCTGTCCGCGCCACCCACACCCCCGTCGGCTCCGCAGAACCTCGCGGCCACAGGTGGCAATGCCCAGGTCACCCTGACCTGGCAGGCACCCGCCTCGGACGGCGGATCTCCCATCACGAACTACAAGATCTATCGGGGTCTCGCGCCTACCACTGAGACGCTCTTGACCACCGTGGGCAACGTGCTCACGTATACGGACAGTGCGGTGACGAACGGAGTTACGTACTACTATCAGGTGTCCGCGGTCAACAGCCCGGGCGAGGGGGCCAAGTCGAACGAAGCCTCGGCGACGCCGAATACACCTCCGCCGCCGCCCTCGCCCCCCTCCACGCCGACGAACTTCGTGGCCACGGGCGGCAATGCGCAGGTCACCCTGACTTGGCAGGCACCCGCCTCGGACGGTGGTTCGCCGATCACGAACTACCGGATCTATCGGGGCACCTCGTCCAACGGCGAGACGCTGCTGGCGACGATCGGCAATGTGCTCACGTACACCGACACGTCGGTGACGAACGGGGTGACGTACTACTACCAGGTCTCGGCCGTGAACGCGGCGGGGGAGGGCCCGCGGTCGAACGAGGCGTCCGCCACTCCCTCACCGCCGCCGCCTCCGCCCCCGGACTTTGGCATCAGCGCCACACCCGCGTCTCTCAGCCTCCAGATTGGGTCGTCCGGCACGTCCACGATTGCGCTGACGAGCTTGAACGGATTCGCGGGAACGATCGGGTTGAGCACATCGATCGCCTGCTCCGGTCTTTGCCTCATATATCCGACCGCGAGCCTCAACCCGACGTCGGTGACCTTGACCTCCGGCGGCACGGGCGTGTCGACCCTGACGGTCGCTACGTCGGTCCTGACGACGCCGGGCACATATACGATAACAATCACCGCGACGTCGGGCTCGATCACGCACACGGTGACCGTGACGGTCCAAGTGACCCTGTAATCCGCGACACCGCGAGCGCGACGGTGCGATCCGAGAAGCCACCAGGGAGAATTGAACTCCCGACCTGCCGCTTACAAGGCGGCTGCTCTACCGACTGAGCTATGGTGGCGCGGCGAGCCGATGGGACGTTGCGGTAAAAGCGTTTTGCGCGGTCCTCGACCGAATTCTCGCAAAAGAATCTCATTCTTGGGAATCATGGAAAAGGCTTTATTCGAGCCACCCAGCCTCCACGGGATTGCGTGACCGGTCTTCCATGTCCAAACTGCGGTAGCGAGCTCGCCTTTCTGGAGCAATACGGCCGTCACTACTGCTACGCGTGCGGTCGATATGCGCCGGAAGGGTTCGGGGATCGCGGCGCGAAACGGTGTCCGATGTGCACCGGCATCCTGTCGTACGTCACCCAATACGATCGATACTACTGTTTCCGCTGCAACGCCTACCCTCCGGAGGGCGTGTTCATGGATACGAAGGTCGAGCCCGCAGCTTCGCCCACACCGCCCATCTCGGAACCCGCCACCACGAGCCAGACCGCTCTCGTCGTCGTTGAGCCACCCAAGGCCGAGGAGCCGGAACCGATCCAGGTCGAACCCGAACCGAAAGCGGTCTCCGTGGGAGAGGAACCCAAGACCGTTTCCGTGGACCAAGAGGCCAACGCCGTCTTCTCGGAAGAGAGAGCGGAGCCCGCGCCGGTCCTCGCGGCGGGACCAACCCTTCAAGCGGTACCTGAGGCACGAGCCGAAGAGGAAATCTCCCAGGAGGAGCCCGCCCCACCGGTCGCGAAGCCGGCCCTCGTCCGCGCAGAAATCCGGGAGGCCAAGAAACCCGTTCTCATGGACCTCTGCAAGGCATACGGTCTCGATCCTAGCGGTACGAAAGAACAGCTCCGGGAACGGTTGCTCAGCTACCTCGATGACAGCGAGGCCGAACGGCGACCGGGGACAAGTCCCATGGAGATTCCAATCGTGTTTCCGCAAGCCGCGGAGGAATCTGCCACGCCTCCGACGCAGGCAGAACCGGTCACCGAACCGAAACCTGCCCCACGCATGATGTTCACGGCAGCCCCTCGCATGATCCCGGAGGCGGCCAAGAAGGTCGTCGACGCCTTCCGCCAGGCCGACGCGGCCATCGCGCCCGTCGCGGTCGACACCGCTGCATCTACGTCAGGTGACGTGCAAGCTCTCGTGGTTCCTGCCGTCGCAGCGACGCCGACTCCGGAAGTGGTCACCGGACCGCCGACGATCCCGACCGCGAAGGTCGAGCATCCTTGTCCGACGTGCGGACGCGCATTGACCTACATCCAGCAATACAACCGTTGGTACTGTTACTCATGCCGCGCGTACGCGCCGAAGACGAGATCCAAGTTTGCCTGCCCGACCTGTGGCGCGGCCCTCCGCTGGATTCCTCAATATGAGCGGTGGTGGTGTGATGGCTGTCGGAAATACGCGCCTTCGGATCTCCCGAAGCCAGAGCGGACCTCCATCGTTGGAACCTCCGCGGCAGCGGTCGCTCGCGGCGCATCCGTGGCCGCGGCGACGATCGTCCATCGGCATCGCAGCCCCGGGAGCGGGATTGGTCTCGTCGGATTCGGCATGGTCCTGTTCGTGCTGTACGAAGTCCTCGTCGACCTCCCGGTGGCACTCTCCACCGGAACGGCATCCCTCCTCGCACCGGATGTGGCCTTCGGCCTGCGGTTCTTCGCCTTCGTCTTCGTCGCCGTCGGAGCGATCATGGGCCTGTACGCGGTTCGAGACCGACGCTGAGGACGCAAAAAGGTTTTTCTGCCTCCCGACGTTCGACGCGAGCCCATGCGACTCCAGCAACTCGTGAAAGCCGAACGACGCCCGCGAGATTTCGATCCGCGGCAGTATATATCCACGTGGACCGAGAAGGACCTCCTCCATGGGAAGGTCGTGGATGCGTGGGTCATCATCTTCCGCACACGAGGCTGTTACTGGGCGCGCGCGAGCGGCTGTTCCATGTGTGGCTACGTGAACGACGTCGCTCAGGAGGTCGCGCCCGCCGACATCCTGCATCAACTCGACGCCGTCCTGCGAAAACACGAGGCCCAGCCAATGGTCAAAGTGTACACGTCGGGGAACTTCTTCGACGACCACGAAGTGTCGCCGGAGGTCCGCGACACGATCCTCAAAGGACTGGGCGACCGGTGCGACAAGGTCATCGTGGAAACCCTTTCCCACCTGTTGCGGGCGGAGCAGGTCGAACACGCAATGCACCACGTCGACGAACTCGAGATCGCCCTTGGCCTCGAATCGACGAACGATCGCGTCCTCCGATTTGCGGTCAACAAGATGTGGGGCCTCAAGGAGCACGCCCACGCGTCGCAGGTCGCGCACGCGGCCGGGGCGACGGTCAAGACGTACCTGCTGATCAAGCCGCCTTTCCTCACGGAGCGGGAGGCAATCGAGGACGCCGTACGATCCGGACACGAGGCAGACCCGTACAGCGACACAGTCTCCTTCAATCCGGTGAACGTCCAGAGCCGGACCATCGTCGATCGACTGTTCCGCCGCGGGGAGTACCGACCGCCCTGGTTGTGGTCCGTCGTCGAGGTCCTGGAGAGGACGAGGGATCTCCACGCCCACGTGAAGTCCCATCCGACGGCCGGGGGCATGGTACGGGGGGCCCACAACTGCGGATCGTGCGACCGCAAGGTGGTGAGCGCCATCGAGGAATTCTCCCTCGGCCTTCGACACGAGTTCGACGATCTCGCGTGCGAATGCAAGGACGTTTGGCGCGCGTACTCTGATGCTCAGGAGTTCATGTTGACCCCGGCGGACCCGATCGCGATTCTGGAGACGTAACGTTCATAGGAACCGCGAAGTTCCGGAATCGAATCACGATGCGCGACTACGAGCTGAAGCGGGGAATCGCGAAAACCCTCGAGGGCGATGGGCTCCGACAGATTGGCGTGGAGACATTCGGGGAAGCCGGCACGGAGGGGAGCCACGTCATCGTGTCGTTCGGGGCCATCGAGAAGATGATCGCATGGACGGACGGCAAGAAGCTGTTCGTCGACACGACCATGAAGCCGGGTGCACCGGACCATGTGGCGACCGAGACCATCAAAGCCTTCAACACGTTTCTCGAGAGGGCGACTGGCTATACCGCAAAAGAGCGGAGCAAGAAGGCACAGGCGGCAGCGAAAAAGGGAGGGCCCTGAGGGCTCTCTCGCTGACGCTCGCCTGACGGGAAGAGGGGACGGGGGCCTTCGGTTCAGCCGAAGAGCGCACCGAGCCCCGCTGCCGCCTCGTCTTCGGAGACTTTCTCTTCTTCCTTCTTCTCCTCTTTCTTCTTCTCTTCCTTCTTTTCGGCGGCGGGCGCGGCCGCGGGGGCGGCGGCGGGCATCGCGACGGCGGCCTTCAGGGCCTCGTCGATGTTCACGCCTTCCAGCGCTGCCGTGAGGGCCTTCACGCGGGTCTCATCGACCTTCACGCCGGCGGCCGTCAGGACTTTCTTCAGATTGTCCTCGTTCACCGGCTTGCCGGCCGCGTGCAGGACCAGCGCGCCATAGATGTATTCCATCCGTGTTCACCTCCTTGTTCGATCATCATCCGATTTGTGAGCGGAGCTCCTCGTCGGCCGCACCGGGTGCACGGGCCGCGAGGGCGAGCATCTGGGCCTGGGCCTTGGCCAACAGGAGCTTGACCGTTTCCTTCGTCGGGAACTCCGATTCGACGGCGAGGCTGACGGCCTCCGAATGAGCTTTCGCGAGGAGCGGTCGAATCGTCCCCTTGGTCGGGTAGGCCGCCGCGAGCGCGAGGGCGAGGGCTTCCATGCCCGCCTGGGCAATCTGGCCACGGACGACCACATCGTCGATGGCGAGCGCATCGCGCTGGAAGACCGTCCCCGCCTCGTATGCACCGCGCAGGTCCAGCCCCACGACGAGGGGGAATATCTCGAGCCTTGCGAGCTGTTGAGCGACGTCCCTCGGAATTCGCTGCCCGGCCTTCACCATGAGTTTGTCCTGACGGATGACGACCTTCCCGCGCTCGATCGCGGCGGGGATGCCGGCCTTCTGGAGCTCCCCGACAACGGGACCGGGTTTGAAAGGCGTCTCGCCCGCCCGGACCCAGAGGTCCTCGGGAGCGACCTCACCTCCTCGGGCGGGGGCCCGCGTCTTCGTCGCCTCGAGTTCCTTGAACAAACGGAACGGATTGATGTCGGCGGTCACGACCGCCGTCTGCCCTTCGATCGTCTCCCCCAATTTCACGAGATCCGGTTTCTTTGCGTTCGCCTGTTCCAACGCGAGCCGAAGCAGATTGTTCTTTGCGACCGTAATCGTCGCGCGGCCCCAGAGTTTCTTGCGGATCGCCTGGAACTGCGGTGCGGGGATCCCGTGGATGTTCACGATCCCGACTACCTGCGCCTTGGCGCATCGAGAGGCAAGATCCTCCACGAGCCGTTTCTTGACCGGAGCGACGTGGGCCATCGAGATCACCTTAGAGGTACTTCACCGCGGGACCCATCGTCGTTTTCACGTAGGCCGATTGGATGTTGAAGCGTCCCCGCTCGAGCTTTCCCACCACCCGCCGCATCAGGGCGTCCAAGTTCTCCGCGAGATCCTCGGGAGGCATGTCCCGCGTGCCAATCGCGGCATGGAACGTCCGCTTGTCCCGACTCCGGACGCGGACCGTATTCCGCATCGCGGTGATCAAGTTCGTCGGGTCTGCCGTGGGCGGCACCGGTCGCGGCATCTTCCCCCGAGGTCCCAGGACGACACCGAGTCGCTTCCCGATCACGGGCATCAATGGCGCTTCGGCGATGAAGAAGTCACACGATTGCGCGAGGGCGCGAGCCTTTCTTTTGTCGGTCGCGTATTCCTCGATCTCCTGCGGTTGGATGACCAAGTCCGCGACGTTTCTCGCCTTCAGGGCGAGCTCGCCGGAAGCGAACACGCAGATGCGAATCGGTTTGCCACGTCCCTTCGGCAGGACCACTTCCTCGTCCACCCGATTCTTCGGGACGGACAAGTCGATGTCTCGCAGGTTCACGGCGAGCTCAACGGACTCCTTGAACTGCCGAGGCTTTGCGGCCTCCAGGAGCTTCCGGATGGTCTCGACCGAATGCTTGTCCGCCACGGAACATCGCCACCTGCAGTCCGCTCGGCCAATCCAGCCTCCTGCAAAGGGAAGGCGACGAAAGGGCGTGGGCTTAATAAGGTTTCTGGGGCCGAACCAGAAGGCGGCGCTCGCCGTGCGTCGTTTCGCCTTTCAATCCTATAGAAGGCAATCCGGACTCGTCGCGCACAATGTTCGCGGCACAAGTCAACTCCGTGGGAGCCGCCGCATCAAGGATTTCGGAACGACGAGCTTGGCCGTGCGCCAGGGATCGACGTCTTGGCTGATCCGGAGGTCGCATGCAATGCTGGCGAGCATGTACGCCTCGTGCCAAGGGAGATCCGCGCCGCGGGCGAGTAGCTGGACCCCATCGTGGGTCGCGAGTTTTGCCGCTTCGTCCAGGGTCGGAGCGCTCGCCAACGCCATCCACGAGTCGGACGTCTCGACGAGCGGTCGATTCATTCGGAGTCCCCGGAGGACGTCGACGTGCGCGCGAATGGTCCCCGCGATTTCAATTCCCGTCACGCAAACCTCGCCATCGGCCATCAGCGCGTGGATGTCTCCCATCGCAAGTTGGGCGCCCGGTTGGAACACGGGAAGATACACGGAGTTTCCCTTCGAGATCTCCTTCGTGTCCAGGTTCCCGCCGTGATCCCCCGGGTAGAAGGTCGTCCACTCCTTCGCTGCGGGCGCGACCCCAATCGTCCCGACGTGCGGTCGCACCGGGAGTCGGATTCGCTTCGAGAAGACCGCGATGCCATCCTGGATCGGGATCACCTTGGTCCGCGGTCGGTCGACCTCGTCGCCCAAGACACCGTGACCGGAGACGATCGACTGGAAACCCCACTCGGCCACACGGATATCCCGAATCTGGATTCGAATGACATCCCCCGCACGTGATCCGATCACCCGGACGGGTCCGGTGGCCCCATTCACTTGGTCCATGTCCAGTTGATCAAGCGTGTCCTTCTCCGTCCGAATCTGACCCCCACACGCATCCTGACACACGAACTCGACGGTCTCTCCCGATCGGACCGTTGCGATCGGAGTCAGATCGGGTCCGAAGGTGTACGTGACGCCGTCTTGGAACGAAATTCGTCTCATCGAAGCCGCCTCATTCGATAGAACCGGTTCACGGTAGATAAGCGACATGGCCACAGACGTATCTACAATTCCATCGGTCCATCCCGGTGAAGCGAGATTCCAGAATCTCGTCGCCTATTATCATCCCTAGACTGATAACCACGCAATGCTTTTGTAGGGAAAGCCATTGGCCGCAACCATGCGGGAGGAGGACGCGGTAAGGGCCCTCGAAACTCTAGGGCTGACCGGGAAGGAAGCGGCCGCCTACCTGAACCTGCATCGGAGCGGGGCTTCGAGCGCGCAGCAGGTGAGTCAGTTGCTGGGGGTTCAATATCCGGCCGTGTATCGAATCTTGCAATCTCTCCAGTCTAAGGGATGGATCGACATCTCTCGGGAGCGGCCGAACCGATACCGGGCGAGAGCCCCGCGCATCGTCGCGGAAGAGGCGCGGCAGTCGAGACATGACGACCTGCTCGCGGCCGCCGAGGTCGTCGCGGAACTGAAGGAAGCACCTCCGCCGAAGGGTCGGGACGCGGATACGGACCTGTGGATCTACAAGGGGGCGGAGCCGATTGGTCGCAAGTTGCGAGAGGTGGTCCTCTCGAGCAACAGCCAGCTCCTCTGCGTGAGTCCGTTTCCCGTCGCTCCGGAAATCCTTAGGCTCTTGTTCGATGCCCTCGGACGATCGCGACGGCGCGTCCGTGTCGTGCTCAGCGAAACGAACCGGCCGGATCTCGCAGAAATCAGCGGCCTCCTCAGTCGCAACATTCGCGTCCAGTTTCACTTTCCTTCGCGACCCCTCCCGAAAACCCGGTTGGCCCACACCTACGTCTTCCCGAGCGACGAGGAAGTCTTCATCCTGAATTCCTTCTACCGGGATGGCGAGTTCGTTTCCGACAAACTTCAGGGGTTATGGGTCGGGGACATGGACTTCGTCCGCGTCCAGCTCGAGGCGATGCTCCTCGACTTGTCTGAGCCCCGCGCGCGAAGGGCGCTCACTCGGTCCCGGCAAACCGGATGATCGATCAGCCGGCCAGCTGCTTGTCGTATTTGCCCGCCTGAATCTCCTTCGAGGCATCCTTCGCGGACTTTCCATCTACGGTGACGCCCATTGAGACACAGGTCCCGACGACCTCGAGGACGCGGGCTTTCAGGGTTTTCGCGAGCATGGCGTCCGCCTTCATGTTCGCGACCTTGATCGCTTGGTTCAGGGATAGGTTGCCAACCCGGGTCTTGCCCGCGTCCCCAGAACCCTTTTCGACCTTCAGTTCCTTGACGATCAAGGCCGAGGTCGGCGGGGTGCCGACCTCGATCGAGAAGCCCTTCGTCTTGGGGTCGACGAGGAGCGTGACGGGGACCTTCATCCCCTCAAAGGATTTCGTCTTCTCGTTGATCGCCTTGAGGATCTCCACGATGTTCACTCCGAGAGGTCCGAGGGCAGGGCCTAACGGGGGTCCGGGCGTCGCCTTGCCGCCGTCGACAAGAACTTGGAGCTTCTCGACCATGGAACGGAACCTCGATCAGCCGGCCTCAGCCAGCGTTCCATCATAAACGTTTCGTCGATGTCCGTCGGTCCCTATCGGTTTCCTCGAAACCCGGGTCCATCCGTCGAACGCCGGGGGGCTCACTTGTCCTCTTCTTTCTGGAGGACCCGAACGCTGTCGCCGCGAACGGTCACGGGAATGCGCACCATCGCTTCGAACAGTTCGACCGTGATCTCTTCCTTCGTCTCGTCAATCTTCATGACGCGGGCCTTCTCGCCCTTGAACGGTCCTGCGACGAGTTCGACGATATCGCCTTCCATGATCCCGCTCACGATCGGTTTCGGCGTCAGGTAGGCCTCAATCTCGTTGAACGAAATTCCCGTCGACTCGCCTTCCCCTTTCACCACGCCTCGGGCACGTCGCAGGCCCCGAACAATCTCTTCGAGCCGGTCCGGATTCATGCTCTCGACGTAGACGTACCCGCGGAAGTTCGCGGGCACCAGGATCGAGAACACGCCCACGTCTTTCGCCTTGGCCCGTGCGTAGATCGCATCCGCCACGGCCCGTTCGTGTCCGATCGAGGACTTCACCGCCAGGATCGCCTGGCGCGCGCTGAAGCTGAGCGTCTTCGCGTCAAAGGCTCCCGGATCCCCCTTGGAGATCGCGTTCACCACGACGTTCAGGCGGTCGCCGTAGCGAGCGCCCTTTGGGCAGGTGACCGAGAGAGTGATCTCGCGTTGGCCATCCGCAATCAGCATGAACTCCTTCTCTGTGACTTTCGTGAAGGTGACGTCCCAGACCTTATCCTCGACGCCGTGCAATTTCACCGTCCATTCCGGCGGGTCCGGCAGGTCCGCGTTGTAGACCAAGTCGATCTTCAGTCGGACCGTGTCGTCTTCGGTCCCCGTATTCGTCACGACCACGGGATACTCCTTCGTCTGGCCGGCGGTGAGGGTGACCTTCTCCTCGGTCAGGTCGAGCTTCACCCCGTAATGACCAACCACCGGCGGCTCGGGGCGCGCCTCGGCCCTTGCCTCGCGCTTCGAGAAGTCGTCGAGCAGTCCCATCGAATCAGGTCCCCAGAATGCCGAAGAGTCCGCGGAAGACGTCGGGTCCGTAGCGCATGATGAGATAGATCACGAAGCCCAGGGCCCCAATCGCGACGATCCCTAATCCAGTGATCATCACGACTTTCGAATATTCGTCCGAAGTGGGCTTTCGGGCCATTTTGAGGACCCGCCCGTACTTGCCCTTCCCGAGGCGCTTCACCCGCTCCTCGATCCGACGTTGTACGTCCCAACTCTTGTCCACGATGTCGGCCATGTTCCTCACCGGACGATGTCGACCCCGCCGTGGGAGCGTACGTGCTCTCCCGGGCCCAAGATCTGTTTCGAGCGGACCCCGGTCAGGATCAGCATGACCCTCAGCTTGTGCTCGAGGCTCGGATCGACCGCGGCGCCCCAGATGATCCGTGCGTTCGGAGCGATCCTCCCTTGAACGATCTCGGCCACCTTTTCCGCCTCGGAGACGCTCATGTCGTTCCCGCCCGTGACGTTCACGAGGGCGCCTGTCGCCGCACTGATGTCGACGTCGATCAGGGGCGAGTTAATGGCTTCTTCGATCGACTCCTCGGCCCGATTGTCCGTGTCCGACTCGCCAAGGCCGATCATCGCGACGCCTCCGCCTTTCATGATCGTCTTGATGTCGTTGAAGTCCAGGTTCACCAGGCCGGGTTTCGTGATGACTTCGGTGATTCCCTTGATCGCTCGCATGAGCACGTCGTCCGCCACCTTGAATGCCGCGTTCAACGCAAGACGCGGGACGAGTTCAAGGAGTTTGTCATTCGGGATCACGACGACCGTGTCCGCGAAGCTGCGGAGTTTCTCCAGGCCGTACTCGGCGTTCTCCGCCCGGATCGCCCCCTCGGCCCGGAACGGGAAGGTGCAGATCGCGATCGTGAGGGCGCCCGCCTCCTTCGACAGCTGGGCGAGCACGGGAGCTCCGCCGGTACCGGTGCCTCCGCCGAGGCCGCAGGTGATGAACACCATGTCCGCGCCGTGGACGACGGACCTTAGTTCGTCGGCCGCCTCCCGAGCGGACTCCTCGCCGACCTGGGGCAGGGCGCCCGCACCGAGGCCTCGCGTCACCCTTCGACCGAGGAGCAACTTGTGCGGGGATCGGATGATGAGCAGATGTTGGGCGTCCGTGTTCGCGGCGTACAGTTCGGCTCCCACGATGCCCGATTCGACAAGGCGGTCGATCGTGTTGCAGCCTCCGCCCCCGATCCCGACGATCTTGATGTTCGTCCGGAGGCTCGCGAGGATGCGCTCGAGTTCGGCATCTTCGGCACCGACCCCGATCGACTGGGTAGGGGACTCAGGCGCCCGAGTTTCGGCGCCCGATCGGGTCACGATTTCCCTGACGATAGAATCCATGGTTCGGCCCCCGGGAATTAGCCTCCCGGCTGGGGAGTAATTTCATTTCCTGCGTAAGAGCGTGCCGGTTATAAGGGTTGCGAGAACGCGATTGACAAAGGGGCGGCTGAAGAGTCCGGATCGACCCGACCACCGAAATCGGACGCTGACTGACTAGCGGATCACATCGATTCCGACGCGGGCCCGTTCCTCGGACGGATCGCGCCGTCCGACAATCTGTTTGGACTTTACGCCGGTCGCGACGAGCATGACGCGCAATGTGTGTTCGAGCGACGGGTCCACGGTGGCGCCCCAAATGATGCGTGCGGTCGGCGAGACTTTCGACTGCACGACCTCGGCGACCCGTTCCGCCTCCGAGATGGTCATGTCGTTGCCGCCAGTGACGTTGATCAAGACGCCGTGGGCCGTCGACACGTCGACCTCGAGCAGGGGCGAGTTGATCGCTTCCTCGATCGCCTCGACGGCACGGTTATCGCCGACGGCCTGGCTCTCGCCCAGGCCGATCATGGCGACCCCGCCGCCCTTCATGATCGTCTTCACGTCGTTGAAATCGAGGTTCACGAGGCCGGGCTTCGTGATGATCTCCGTGAGGCCCTTGATGGACCGCATCAGGACTTCGTCGGCGAACTTGAACGCCAGGTTCAGCGACTGCCTCGGGACGAGATCGAGCAGCTTGTCGTTCGGGATCGTGATCACCGTGTCGGCAGCATCGCGCAGCCTCTCGAGGCCCCACTCCGCGCTCTCCATCCGGAGCTTGCCTTCCCCTCGGAAGGGCAATGTGACGACCGCGATCGTGAGGGCTCCCATCTCCTTCGCGAGGCGCGCCACGTATCCGCAGCTCCCAGTGCCGGTGCCGCCCCCGAGTCCGCAAGTCACGAAGACGATATCCGCGCCTTGGACGATGGCCCGCAATTCCTCTTCGGCTTCCCGGGCGGCCTCCTCGCCGATCTGCGGCAAGGCGCCAGCGCCCAGGCCTTTCGTGATCCGCCGTCCTAGAAGCACCTTCTTGGGGGACGTGATGTGGAGCAGGTGCTGCGCGTCCGTGTTGCACGCGAACAGTTCGGCCCCGACGATGCCTTCGCCGTAGACGCGGGCGATCGTGTTGCACCCGCCGCCACCGAGGCCGATGATCTTGATGTTCGTCCGCATCTTGCTGAGCATCTCTTCGAGCTCGGCATCCACCCGGCTGTCCTCAAACGCTGGAGCACTCCCTTCCCGGGCGAGCACATCCTCTAGCATCGAATTCATTGCGCCACCTGCAGAACCCGCGAGGTCATCCCATCCCGCAAGATGGGCGCGTATCCGGCGGACGCTATTTAAAAGTTGTCCGACGAACGTCCGCCGCGTTGACAAACGCCGTTGCGTAGCGTCGTCTCGGCGTTCAGCCGGAGAGTGTGGACGAGGCCGCCTTCCGGACCGCCGTCGCCGACTCTGCCGGCGCGGCGACCATCACGACCCAGTCGACGACTTGACGAACCTGGAGGGCGCGACCGAGCGAACTCACCCGGGAGAAGGGTTTCGCCTCTCCGTCGTCAAGGATCGGGACTTCCGTCTTCGCGATCCTGGGCTCGCTCAGCAGCAGTTCTGGGAGGGGCACATCGATGATCACCTGGCCCGGCAGGAGTCCGGCGCGTCGGGCGATGCGGTCCTCGGTCCTCCGACGTTCCATAGGATCTTTGAAGGAGGCGAGCACCGCACGGGTCGCCCCCGTGAGCTCATCACGATCCGATGCGAGGACCCGTTTGTACAGCTTGCGGTATTTGAGTCGCAGTGCGATCTCCTTCTGGAGCGGACCCTGGCGGACGAGCCAGTTCAGGAGTTCGTGGTCCACCATCTTCTGGATGTCCGCGATCGGGGCCTCCGATCGTTCGACCGCGCGCGCGAGCATCTGTTCCGCGATCCTCACGGTCTTGTGGAAGTAGACCGAGGAGTACATCAGGCCTCGTGCGACGAGCATTCCCTCCAGGGCGGGGAGGCCCTTCCGATCGAGGGCCAGTTCTCCGCGGTGGATGCGGAGGGTCTGGAGGAGACGCGAGAAATCGATCGTCCCGTGAGAGGCCCCCGTGTAATGCGCGTCCCGCATCAGGTAGTCGATCTGGTCTGCGTCCATCGGACTATGGATGATCTGAGCCAGGTATCGCGGCGGCTCCTTGCGATTGCTCGGCACGATCCACTTCGCGCCCTTTTCGGACGGTCCGCGGATGAGGGCCGCAACCGCTTCCGGGTCCACACCGTGCCGCTCGAGGACACCGTGGATGCGCATGACCTCCGGGAACGCCCCGCGGTCCTCCGGCGAAACGTTGTCGTCCTCGCCCGTGATGATTCGCTGCGTCAGATGCATGTGGTCCACCGCGAGCTCGCGGCTGAGCACGTGTTCGAGGGTGTGCGAGAACGGCCCGTGACCGACATCGTGGAGAAGGCCCGCGGCTTGGACCAGTTTCCGTTCCTCGGGCGCGAGGTCGAGGGCCTTCGCCATCTCGCCGGCGACATGCCCCACACCGAGGCAATGCTCGACCCGGGAGTGGTTCGCGCCCGGAAAGACGAGGTACGTCAGCCCGAGCTGCCGGATCGAATTGAGCCGCTGCAGCTCCAGGGTCTCAAGCAGGTCGAGGGTGAGCGGCTCCAGACGGATCGTACCGTGAACCGTGTCCGTGACGGTCTTCAGGTCCGCCATCCCCCGACCGACTGCGGGGAGCCAATAAAAAGATTCGTTCGAACCGTTTCGCGAATCGTCAGCCAAATCGCGGGTCGATTTCGTGGCATCGTTCAAGCCGCGGCCTTGGACAAGAGGTGGTAGTCGAGGCCGGAGAGCATGGGGTTGAAGTAGTAACCCCGCACCCAGGTGCGCTCCACATGGAAACTCCTCGATTGATAGACCCACAGGTAGGGCACATCGTCCACGACCGCGCGCGTGGACAGATCCTGATACATCCGGTCGCGCCTCGTCTGGTTCAGCTCGGCGGCCGCGGCATCGATCAAACGGTCCAAGGTCCCGTTGCTGTATCCCACTCGACCGGCGAACAGCCCGCCCGTGCGCAGGAACGGGACCACGTAGTCGTCGGGATCCGCGTAGTCGGCACGCCAGCCCAAAAAGAAAATCGGGAGTCCCTTCGCCCGGAGCGTCATGAGATACGCGGGCCAATCGAGGGTCCGGACACCGACCGTAATCGGCCCGGCTCCTTCCTGATCGTGCAGCGCCTCGAGGCCTTGCCTCAGGACGAGACATCCTTGTCGGCGCTCCGTGTTCCCCGCGTTGTAGTACAGCGTGATGTTGAATCCCGTGGTCCAATAGGGAGTCTGCCGGAGTTCCGTCGCCGCCCTGGTTAGGTTGTACGTGAACAAGGGCGTACTCATGTTGTATCCGGGAATCCCCTTCGCGATCGGGCCGCGGAGTTGGATGCCGCTCTTGAACGTCACGTTGTCCATGAAGCCGTCGTAGTCGAAGGCATCGCTGAACGCCCTCCGGACATGAATGTCCGAGAAAAAGGTCGGCGGGACTTCGAGGCGGTCAGGCACTGCGGAGCCGTTGATCGCCTGGTTGTAGCCGAACACGGTCACATCGAATGAAGGTCGGTCTTTCACGATCCGGAGGGAGGTGTACCGGGGCGTTCCATCGGGATTCATCACGTCGAATTGGTGGTCCCGGTTGATCGCCGCGGCGTCCGCGTCTCCGGAGAGCAGCATGAACTCGCGGGTGACGACGTCGTTCGCCTTCTCGATGCGGACCTCCTCCAAAGGAGCTAGCGTCCCCCAATACTGGTCGAAGCGGTCCAGGACTACCGCCTGGTTCGGCACCCACGTGCTCAGTTCGAAGGGGCCGCTGCCGCAATCGCGATGGCGATCCAAAATGTCGTTGCGGATTCCCCAGTAATCCCACGGTCCGGCGCACGCCTCCTCGACGATGGACCCGACGGTGAAGGCGATCGACTGAAGGAACGCGGGGTACGGGCGCGTCAGGTGTATTTGAATTTGGTTTGTCCCGACCTTCTCGACCGTCGAGTTGCTCACGGCCCAGGCGACGGTGCGATTCATCGGTTTCATCGACCATGCGGCCCCCTGAGCCGCCGTCTCGAGGACCTTCTGAATGTTCCACGGGATGTCCGTCCGAGACGGAAAGGCCGTGTCCGCGTAGTCGGCCAAGGTGCACGACCGATTCGCTTGCGGTCCGCAACCTACCATGTAATTCGCGACGTGATTCGTGAGAACCTGTTCCAGAATCCAGGATGGTCCGTTGGGATCATGCATGGCGAGGACCCGTCTAATCGAATACACGACGTCGTCGGCGTCCATGACCGCGCCGCTGTGAAACTTCACGCTCGGTCGAATATTGAACGTGTAGTTCCTCCCGTCCGCCGATATCCCGCCATTCGCCACCGTCGGCACCTCGGTCGCGAGACGAGGCAGGAGGACCGTGATGTTCTCGAGGCCTGGTTGGTACCAGACGAGCGTCTCGTACACGTTTTGCAGAATCTCGACGCCTGCGGTCTCGATATCGGCCGCGGGATCTAGGGAGTTCGGCTCGCCGAAGGAGACGGTGGTAAAGACGCCTGGATGTTTCAACTGCAGGGGCGGCGCCGTCGGTATCACTCGGATCGTATATCCCGCCGACGCCGTCTTTGTCCCGTAGACGGTCGGCAGGGTCAACGTGAGCCGAACGAAGAAGTTCCCTGCGGATGTGAATGTATGGCTCGTGACCCCCACCGACTCCGAATTGCCCCCCGTGTCTCGGGTGCCGTCCCCCCAGACATACGTGAAAGTCGTGAAGAGAGAGGAATCGTCTGCCGCCGGGACGACGACCGCGGCGCCTCCCGCGGATTGATTCGACCGATTGTTCCAGGCCCATGTATAGGCCCAGGAAGCGTTCCCGCTGAACCGAACAGAAGCCCCCACGGCCACCATGGTCTGATCCGCGGTGAGAATTGCCGAACCAGGACCGAGGATGCAGTCGCCAGAACAGACGCCTGACACGGGCGCCGCCGGTGACGCGATTTCCGAAGGGGGAAGCCGAACGTGGATGAACAACGACTTCGCGTCGTTCGTCACTTCGCCGCCTTTGCTGTCCGTGACCGTCAGCGCGCCCACGTACCGGCCGGGTACCGGATACCGGTGGGACGCGAAAGCGCCGGTGGCCGTGGAATTGTCGCCGAAGTTCCAGGTGTAAGTTAACGCGTCTCCATCGGCATCCCTGGCCTGTGCCGTGAAGTTCAACGACTCACCCGTGTCCGCAAATTCCGAGCTCACGTTCGCGTGGTCGATTGTCGGAGCCTGATTCGGAGATCGAGAGACGAATACGAGTGCCGATGTGATCGCGACGACGACGACCCCGATCGCCGCCAGTTTTCGCCATGGGCTCTCCACGGAGGGAGGACGGATGGATGGAATGCTCGGGGGCGAGCCCTCTGTCTCTGGTTCAGGTTCCAATCGCATTCCTCCCCGCGAGCGAATAGGAAAGCGACCCAACGGCGGGTCATGCTTAATACGTTTTGAAACAAAGTTCAAACTGGGATGCGGGAGAGAACGAGAGTCGCCCCTCTGGAATTGCTGGCCCCGGTCCGATCAAACGACGGAATTCCTCGAACAAGCCGCCCTGAGCTGCAGACATCGTGCTCCAAAGCTTCAATACGGTTTCCTCGGATGCGCAAACCGGCGCCGGGGTGACAGAGCGGCTAATGTGACCGACTGCAGATCGGTTTCCTGGGGGTTCGACTCCCTCCCCCGGCACGTCCCGATTGTCTCTCGCCAGGGGCAAGTCGGGTAATCCGACGGGTGAGTGGCATCGAGGCGCACACGTTCTTATAACGTCAGACCTTTGATGTTCCCCGGGGCGGCCATGCGGTATTATGCGAGCATTTTGGAGACCATCGGGAACACGCCCCTCGTCCAGCTGCCGAAGATCATGGACGGTGTGAAGGGTCTCGTCCTGGCGAAGCTCGAGATGATGAATCCCGGAGGGAGCGTGAAGGACCGCATCGGCGAGAAGATGATCGAGGACGCGGAGGCGAAGGGGACCCTGAGGCCCGGTGGAACGATCATCGAGCCGACGAGCGGGAACACCGGGCTGGGCCTTGCCATGGTCGCGGCGATTAAGGGGTACCGGGCGGTGTTCACGATGCCGGACAAGATGAGCCGAGAGAAAATCGATCTCCTGAAGGCCCTGGGAGCTCGCGTCGTCGTGACGCCGACGGCCGTGCCGCCGGACCACCCGGAGTCCTACTACCGGGTCGCGGAACGCATTCATCGCGAGACCCCGAACTCGATCCTGCCGAATCAGTATGCCAACCAGGCGAATCCGCGGGCCCATTACGAGACGACCGGACCGGAGATCTGGCGGGACACGGATGGCAAGGTCACCCACTTCGTGTGCGGGATGGGGACCGGTGGGACCATCAGCGGCGTGGGAAGCTACCTGAAGGAGAAGAACCCGAAGGTCCGAATCATCGGCGTGGACCCGCTCGGTTCCATCCTGAAGGACTATTTCTATAAGAAGGAGGCAATAAAACCTCACACGTACAAGATCGAGGGGATCGGAGAAGACTTCATTCCGGAATCCACCTGGTTCCAATACATCGACGAAATCGTGAAGGTCGCGGACAAAGAGTCGTACCTCATGACCCGGCGACTGGCCCGGGAAGAGGCGATCCTCGCGGGGAGCTCGAGCGGGGCCGCCGTGGTCGCCGCGCGCCGCATCGCGGAGACACTGGGACCGAACGATGTCCTGGTGGTCCTCTTGCCCGACACAGGGGAACGATACCTGTCGAAAGCCCACAACGAGGAGTGGTTGAAGGAACAAGGATACCTCGAGGAGCCGGTCGCACCGCTCATGGCCATCCTGCGGGCGAAGGAACGGACGATTCCGGGGGTCATCACGATCGACGTCGCGGCGACCGTCCGGGAGGCGGTCGACATGATGCGCCAATACAACGTGTCCCAGCTCCCTGTCCTGGACACCGGGATCCTCGTCGGAAGCCTGCGGGAGGAAAACCTGATGAAAGCGCTCCTGGAGAATCCGAAGATGTACACGGACTATGTAGCGAAAGTGATGGAGAAGCCGTTCCCGCTCGTCGAACCGGGGGCTGATCTCGAACAGGTCTACAAGCTCCTCATGCGGGGGAATCCCGCCGTCGTGGTGGGGAAGGAGAACCGGCTCGAGGGCATCATTACCCGGATCGACGTGATCGAGTACCTGGCAGGCCGGGCCTAGCAAGGCTTTTACGGCGGAGCCGCGACTTCTGCCTGGCGATTTCCGATGCGCTTCGCAACGACGGCCATCCATGCAGGGCAGGAACCGGATCCTCAGACGGGCGCCGTGACACCGCCCATTTACATGACGTCGACGTACTCGCAGAAGGCGCAGGCCGAGTACGTCTATGGACGAGGCGCGAACCCGACGAGGGACGCGTTGCAGAAGAGCCTCGCCGCCCTGGAGGCGGGAAAGCGTGCGTTGTCCTTCTCTAGCGGGATGGGCGCCATCACAACGGCCCTCACGCTCCTGAAGAAGGGAGACCATGCGATCGTCACGGACGACTGCTACGGGGGCGTGTATCGAATCTTCACCCGGATCATGAGCGGATACGGAATCGAATCGACCTTCCTGGACCTCCGCGACCTCGTGGACGTGGAGGATGCGTTCCGTCCGGAAACGAAGATGGTCTGGATGGAATCGCCGACGAACCCGCTGATGAAAGTCGTCGACCTGAAGGAGCTCGCCGTGATCTCGAAAGCTCATGATGCGATCAGCGTCTGCGACAACACGTTCGGGTCGCCCGCGCTGCAGAACCCACTCGGGCTGGGCGTGGACCTGGTCGTTCACAGCACGACGAAGTACATCGGTGGCCATGCCGACCTCCTCGGGGGAGCCGTCGTCACGGACCGCGAGGACCTGTACGAGAAGCTGAAATTCGCCCAGAACGCGCTCGGTGCGGTCCCCAGTCCGTTCGACTGTTGGCTCACCCTCCGCGGGATCAAGACGCTCGGGGTCCGCATGGAGCGGCATTGCGACAACGCGGAGGCGATGGCGCGGTTCCTCGCGGCCCACAAAGGGGTCTCGAAGGTCCATTATCCCGGGTTGCCGGAGGACCCAGGTCATCGGGTCGCGAAGAAACAGATGCGACGCTTCGGTGGCATGTTGAGCTTCGAAATGAGAGACGCCGCGAAGGTCGTCGAGCGCCTCCGACGGCTCGAGGTGATCGTCCTTGCCGAGAGCCTGGGCGGGGTCGAGTCGCTCATCGAGCATCCCGCGTCGATGACGCACTCCAGTGTTCCGAAGGAACAGCGCGAGAAGCAAGGCATCACGGAAGGACTCGTCCGATTCTCCGTCGGACTCGAGGACGCCGCGGACTTGCAGGAAGACCTGCAACGGGCCCTTGGTTGACCGCTACCAGCGGACCCGTCGGGGAGTCCACGATGGGACCCGGGGGAACACCTGGGTCGTGTGGGTCGTGATGCCCGAGGCAATCAGGATATAGCCGCAAAGGGCGGCGGCCGGGAGCAATCCTTCACCCACGCTCCACGAACGGACGAAGGCCGTCGCCCCCGGATTCTGGAGAATCACACCGGTCGTGGCCGCGGCGACGGCGAACAGGACGACGGCGCCCGCATCCGCCAAGCGACGCGATCGGGACTCGAGATAGTACGCGACGCGACCGAAGAGGACCCCGTGGAGGGCGAGTATCGGAACGAAGGTCCAGCCAAGGTACGGAAAGGAGGTCACGTACACGACGAAGATCCAGGCGTCCGTCGACGAGAGCGAATGGTACTCGATCGGCAGGATGACCACCGCCGCCAGGATCATGACGAGCGTGATCATGAACGAACGCCAGGCAATCACCGGGTGGTCGTCTCGAGGCTGACGTCCTCTCAGGTCCCGCAATCCGATCCAGAGATTCGGCCATGCGGCCATGTGAACGAGCACCGCGACCCAGCCCAGGAGCAGGTCGACGTAGATCGGGCCGAATTCCACGGTGGAGACGATCCACCGTCCCACCGCTAAGGAGCACCAGAAGATTGCGGCGCTGGCTCCGAGGAGCAGGGCGCCACGATGCAACTCGCGGGGCCAGGAGGCATGATGGCGGGCCGCGACCGATAATCGGAACGAGCCCGCCATGGCCCGAGTGCACGCGTCGCCCGCGTCGATAAGACGTTGTCTCAGGAGGGCGCTCGCCTTGACAAAGGCCCTTCGACCCGCGACATGGGTCGGCGCGGTTGAAAGAACCTTAATACCCGCCGCCCTCATGCGGACGGAGAAATGGCCCTCCGCGTCTATAACAGCCTCTCCCGCAAGAAAGAGGCGTTCGTCCCGCTCCATGGCAAGCGCGTCTCCCTCTTCGTCTGCGGACTCACGCCGCAGGACCAGACCCACATGGGGCACGCGAAGACGTACGTCGCATTCGACGTCGTGGCACGCTACCTGCGCCACAAGGGATACCGCGTCTTCTATTTGCAGAACGTCACGGACATCGAGGACCGGATCATCGCGAGAATGAAGTCGACGGGTCGTGCGTGGAACGACATCGTCGCGCAGTATTTCGCGGAATACCTCGATGTGATGGACCGACTCCACTGCACGGCGGTCGACGTGTACGCCTTCGCGACGGACTATATCGACGAGATCGTGGAACAAATCCAAGGCCTCATCGGGAAAGGACACGCCTACGTCGCCGAGGACAAGAGCGTGTACTTCGACACGACGACCTTCTCGGGGTGGGGCAAGCTCAGCGGGCAAAAGGTCGAGGAACTCCGACCGGGTGCCCGGGTCGAGATCGAGGAGCGAAAGCGGCATCCCGCGGATTTCGTCCTCTGGAGGGCGCAGAAACCCGGGGAGCCGGCCTGGGACAGTCCCTGGGGAAAAGGCAGGCCAGGATGGCACATCGAGGACACGGCGATCACGATCCGGCACTTCGGCCCGCAATACGATCTCCACGGCGGCGCGACCGAACTCTTGTTCCCCCACCACGAGGCGGAGATAGCCCAAGCGGAATCGTACACCGGTGTGGCGCCCTTCGTGAAATACTGGATGCACGGCGGCATGGTCATGGTGAGCGGCGAGGAGATGCACAAGTCGCTCGGAAACTTCTGGCCCGTCACGGCCGCATTGCAACGGTACGAGCCCGAAGTGATCCGATTCTTCCTGATCAACGTGCAGTACCGCGGCCCGATCGACTTCACGCCGGACCTGCTCGACGAGGCGAAGCGATCGTACGGGCGCCTCTCGGAGACCGTACGGACCGTGGACGCGGAGCGTCGGCGAGCACCTGCGAAGGGGAAAGCGGACTCTGAGCTCCGTGCGTCGACGAAGAAGGCCCTGGCGGATTTCGACGCTGCGATGTCTGACGACTTCAACACACGAGAAGCGATCGCCGTCCTGTTCGAATACGTTCGCGCGGTGAACAAGGCGATCGAGACGGGCGCCGGCCGGGCCGAACTCGACTCAGCGGCCGCCGCCTTTCGAACCGTCGGCGACATCCTAGGACTGTTCCAGATTCCGGTCCTCGCGACCGACCGCTTCGACGGCGTGATGGACCTCGTCGTGCGGTTGCGAGAGGATGCACGACAGCGCAAGGACTTCGCGACGGCCGACCGAATTCGACATGGACTCGCTGCCCTCGGGATCGTCTTGGAAGACACCCGAGACGGCATCCGATGGAAGCAGAAATGAATCGGGAACGCAGGAACAATTTCGACCTCGTTTTCGACGTTTTCATTCGCGAGAATGACGGCCTCCAAACAGCCGTGCTAGAGTATTTAAATAGACAAGGCCCGAAATGATCTCATCCCAAAGTCAGTTTTCTCCATAGAAACGGGGGTCCGAACCTTTATAATGACCCACCGTATACTCAGAGCATCGACCGGGATGGGTTGCGAGAGGGCCGGCCAACCCACTTTAGAAGGTTGCGAAATAGATGGTAGAAGAGACCGCCTACGACGCCCAGCAGATCCAAGTTTTGGAGGGCCTCCAGGCGGTCCGAAAGCGGCCCGCGATGTATGTCGGGTCGACCGACAGCCGGGGCCTGCACCATCTTGTCCATGAAGTCGTCGACAACTCGATCGACGAAGCCATGGCGGGCTTTTGTAAGGAAATCCAAGTCACGTTGGATGAGGACGGAAGCGTCACCGTCGCCGACGACGGCCGGGGGATTCCGGTCGACCTCCACCCGAAATACGGCGTTCCCGGTGTCGAACTCGTGTTGACGCGGATGCACACCGGCGGCAAGTTCGAACACAAGATGTACCGCGTCTCGGGCGGCCTCCACGGCGTCGGTCTCTCCGTCGTCAACGGTCTAAGCGAGTCGCTCGAGGTCCGCGTTCGACGGGACGGGAAGGAGCACCGGATGCGGTTCGAACGAGGACAGAAGGCCTCCGAGCTGGAGGTCGTCGGACCGGCGGAAGGGACGGGAACGATCATCACGTTCCGACCGGATCCGGAAGTCTTCGAGACCATCGAGTTCGAGTACGACACGCTCGCTGCGCGACTCCGCGAGCTCGCGTTCCTCAACGCGGGCCTCCGGATCATCATCGTGGACAAGATCCATGGTCGCGGGGACGTGTTCCAGTTCGAGGGTGGCATCGCCGAATACGTGAAGTGGATCAACCGAGCGAAATCGCCCCTGCACTCGGACCCGATCCGCTTCTTGAAGGAATCCGACGGCACCCTGGTCGAAGTGGCGATGCAGTACCACGATGGCTACAACGAATCGATCTTCACGTTCGTCAACAACATCGACACAATCGAAGGGGGCACGCACCTCGCCGGCTTCAAAGCCGGTCTCGCCCGTGCGTTCATCAAGTACGCGAAGGACAACAAGTACGTGAAGACCGGCGAAGGCCTCGAGGGCGACGACGTGAGGGAGGGACTGACAGCGATCCTGAGCCTGAAAATCCCCGAACCGCAGTTCGAAGGTCAGACGAAGATGAAGCTCGGAAACTCGGAGGTCAAAGGGATCGTCGAGTCGATCGTGTACGAGAAACTCACGGACTTCTTCAACGAGACCCCGAAGGTCGCGGAAATCTGCATCGGGAAGGCGGTCCTTGCCGCCCAAGCCCGAGAGGCCGCGCGGAAGGCGCGGGAGCTGACGCGACGGAAGGGCCTCCTCGAGGGGTTCAACCTGCCGGGGAAGCTGGCGGACTGCCAGGAGCGGGATCCTGCGAAGAGCGAGCTGTTCATCGTGGAGGGTCCGTCGGCAGGGGGGTCCGCGAAACAAGGACGCCGCCGGGAGTTCCAGGCGATCCTTCCCTTGCGCGGGAAGATCCTGAACGTGGAGAAGGCCCGGATGGATCAGATGCTGAAGAACGAGGAGATCCGCACGCTCATCACCGCGATCGGCGCGGGGATCGGCGAGGAGTTCAATCTCGAGAAAGTGCGGTATCACAAGATCATCACGATGGCCGACGCGGACGTGGATGGCCAGCACATCACGACCCTCCTGCTCACCCTGTTTTTCCGCTACATGCGTCCGCTCATCGATAGCGGCTACATCTACATCGCGCAGCCGCCCCTATACAAGATCAAGAAAGGCAAGGAACTCCACTACGCGTACACAGAGAAGCAGCGGGAGGATCTGGCGAAGCGCCTCGGCGACAAGGGGGTGGCGTACCAACGCTACAAGGGCCTGGGCGAGATGAACGCGGATGAACTCTGGGAGACCACGATGGATCCCGGGCGACGAGTCCTGAAACAGGTGACGATCGAGGATGCCGCGTCGGCCGACGCACTTTTCTCGATCCTCATGGGCGAGGCCGTCGAACCGCGCCGGCAATACATCCAGGAACACGCGAAGGAAGTCGTGAACCTGGATATCTAGGAGGAGCATGCCAGAGGAAGCCCAGGAACCTCGTCCTCGTGTGACGCCGCAGCCGATCGAGGACGAACTTCACCGATCCTACATCGACTACGCGATGAGCGTCATCGTCGGGCGGGCATTGCCTGACGTGCGCGACGGACTCAAGCCGGTCCAACGGCGGATCCTGCACGCGATGAACGAGCTCGGCATGGGCTCCGGCTCACAACATAAGAAGGCTGCTCGGGTGGTCGGAGAGTGCCTTGGAAAATGGCATCCGCATGGAGACCTCGCGGTCTACGACGCCCTGGCGCGGATGGTCCAGAGCTTCTCCCTCCGCTACCCGCTGATCGACGGGCAGGGAAACTGGGGGAGCACGGAGGACGAGCCCGCCGCGATGCGGTACACGGAATGCCGGCTCGCGAAGACCGCGGAGGCGATGCTCGAGGACCTGGAGAAGGACACGGTCGACTGGATGGACAACTTCGACGGGACGCTGAAGGAGCCGACCGTCCTCCCGTCGAAGTTCCCGAATCTCCTCGTGAACGGTTCCAGCGGCATCGCCGTCGGCATGGCGACGAACATCCCTCCCCACAACCTGCGTGAAATTGTCGACGCGCTCGTCATCTTGATCGACAACCCGAACGCGGGGCTCATCGACCTCTACAATCCGGAAACAGGGCCGATCCGAGGACCGGACTTCCCGACCGGCGGGATCCTGTATGGAGCCGAGGGGGTCGCGGACGCGTATCGAGACGGCCGCGGACTCATCCGGATTCGCGCGAGGGCCAACTACGAGGAGGCGGGCCACGACCGAGTGCGAATCGTGATCACGGAAATCCCGTACATGGTCAGCAAAGCCGCTCTCGTCGAATCGATCGCGTTGCTCGTCAAGTCGAAACGGATCGACGGCGTTACGGACCTCCGCGACGAAAGCGACCGGGAAGGGATGCGGATCGTCTTGGAGCTAAAGCGCGACGCCGTGGAAGACGTCGTGCTGAACCAATTGTACCACCACACCCAGATGGAGACGACCTTCGGCGTGATCAACCTCGCCCTCTTGGACGGACAGCCGAAGGTCCTGCCCTTGAAAGAATCGATGCAGGCGTTCATCGACCACCGAGTCGTCGTGGTCCGACGGCGGACGGAGTTCGACCTCCGGAAGGCGCGCGAACGGTTGCACATCGTGGAGGGCCTCATCACGGCGGTCGACCACCTCGACGAAGTGATCCGGCTGATCCGACGGGCGCGAGACGCGGACGAAGCCCAAGCGGGCCTCATGAACCGATACCTCCTGAGCGAGAACCAGGCGAAGGCGATCCTCGGGATGACGTTGCGTCAGCTCACCGGACTCGAGATCGAAAAGCTCCGCACGGAGAAGACGGACTTGAATCACAAGATCGAGGACCTCGAATCCATCCTTGCGTCGAAGGATCGGGTCCTAGGCATCTTGAAGACCGAGTTCCTCGAGGTGAAGGAGAAGTTCGGCGACGACCGCCGCACGACGGTCGAACTCCAAGCCTACGACATGGAAGTCGAGGATCTGATTCCCGAGGAGAACGTCGTGGTCACGATCACGAACACGGGATACATCAAACGCGTGCCGGCGACCGTCTACCGCACGCAACGGCGCGGAGGCAAGGGCGTGACCGGCATGGAGACGAAGGAGGAGGACTTCGTCGTCAACCTCTTCACCGCGTCGAGCCACGACTACATCCTGTTCTTCTCGAGCAAGGGCCAGTGCTACTGGCTCAAGACCTACCGGATCCCGGTCGGCAGCCGGTACGCGAAGGGGAAACCGATCGTGAACCTCCTGCCGCGACTCGAGCCCGGGGAGCGTATCCTCGACATGATCGCGGTGCGAGAGTTCGACCCGAAGCGGACGATCGTGTTTGCGACGAAGCTCGGCAAGATCAAGCAGACCCGCCTCGACGCCTTCAAACGCCCGAACGTCCGAGGCATCCGCGCCATCGCGCTCAACGACGGCGACGAACTCGTCGAGGCCCGGATCGCGGACGGCGACCCGGAGGTCATCCTTGCATCGGCCGGCGGCTCCGCGAACCGCTTCAGCCTCGGCGAGGTCCGCGCGATGGGCCGGACCGCGGCGGGCGTACGTGGGATGCGTCTGCGAAAGGACGATCGCGTTGTGTCCATGGCCCTCGTCAAGAGCGAGGAGACGGAACTCCTCACGGTCCTCGAGAGCGGGTATGGGAAGAGGACCAAGGTCGGCGAATACCGCAAGACCCGCCGGGGGAGCCAAGGGGTGAAGACCACGAATATGAAGACCGCACAGAGTCCCGTCGTCGCCGTGCTCGAAGTCGAGCCGATCGACGAACTCCTCGTGACTACGGTCGGAGGGATCGTGATCCGGTGTCCCGTCGAGGAGATCCGTGAGACCGGGCGCGCGGCTCGCGGCGTCCGCATCCAACGTTTGAGCGAAGGGGACAAAGTCACCGCCGTGGTCCGTCTCGTCCGACCGACGGAAGAAGAGACCGCGGTCGGCGATGCCGTGACCCCGCCTGATCAATAAGCCGAGTCCTAATCACGCGGGGAATTTCACGTCGATACCGAGGCCCGGTTTCGAAGGTGCGACAAGCTCGCCCTTGTCGAACCGCAGCCCGGACGTGGGATCGGAAGAGAACTTGAAATGGGAGTCGAGGTCGAGCCAGCGGACGTTCTTTTGCGCCAACGCGAAATGGAGTCCGGCGGCGACGGAGAGCTGCGGCTCCCCCATGCATCCGACCATCGTCGGATATCCCGCCGCCTCGCAAAGCGTGTTCACCTCCATCGAGCGGAGGATCCCCCCGTGTTTCATCAGTTTCATGTTCACGGCCCGGGCGGCGTTGCTCCACCGAAGTTTCTTCACATCGTCCGGCGTCAGGACCATCTCATCCGCCATGATCGGGATCGGGGAGGATTCCGTGAGTGCGCGCATCCCCTCCCAGTCATTGACGGAGACCGGCTGCTCGAAGAAAGCGACCCCTTCGTTGCGGGCGTTACGCGCAAAGGACAACGCATCACTCCAGGAATACCCCTGGTTCCCGTCGACTCGGAGCTCGATGTCCTTACCCACCGCATCGCGGATTGCCTTTACGCGTTTCACATCGGCTTTCCAATCCCTGCCGACTTTGATCTTGAGTGCGCGGAACCCGACTCCCGCCCAGCGACGGGCGCGGTCGACCGCGGCGTCCGTAGCCATGATCCCGACCGTCATGTCGGTCAGCATCCGGTCCCGGCGCCCGCCGAGATAGGCATACAGCGGCATGCCTGCCGCCTGCGCCGATAGGTCGAACAAGGCCATCTCCACGGCCGCTCGAGCGCTCGGTTGGTTCGCGGCCAACTTGTCCATCCGTTCCTGAAGTTGGAAGGGCTTCTCGAATTCGACGCCTCCGAACGTTCGCGCGAAACCCTGGAGCGTGTTCAAGACGGAATGGACATTCTCGCGCGTCACGTCGGTCGGGACCGCGACCCCGTGTCCCGTCCGCTTTCCCGAATGCACGCCGAGGAAGATGGCCTCCGAGATCGCGGACGAACTACGAGCGATCGTGAATGTCTCTTTCCTCTGGAGGGTGACCGGAAGGAATTCCATCAAGTCGATTCGCATGACGTCGTCCGAATGGGCAAGCACGATATGAACCCTGGGCTCTGCAAATCATTCCTCAGGACAACGCCGCTTCATTCGGGGTTTTCGGTGAAGAGACCACGAAACCGTTTCTGCACTGCTGCAGCCGGAGTCGAGAATTATTGCCGCGGCTCTTCGCGAGCAACGAAGGATTGCCAGGATTCCGGCAGCGACATTCGTTGCACGAGCGCGTCGACAAGGAGGCTGTACTCGTTCAAAGCATTCGGAGCCTGAGGGTCCGACCCTCCCGCGGGAGACAGACCCGGATCGCCGACCCGGTCGGAAATGGAGAACCGATCTGTGAACACACGACCGGTATCTGCGGTGCACTGTCCGTCCGGCGAAACCGACCCGGGCAAACAGAAATCGGTTCTCGCGGAAATCGAATTCGCCGTCACGGTGTAGAACACGGACCCGAACCCGGGGAGCGCGCCCTCCGTATTCGCGTTCTGGCCCATCGCTTCGACGAAGTACCGAACTTGGGGGTCGGTGTCGTTAAGCACGACGTTGTCGAGGTCATCCCCTCCGACCCCCTGGGTGATCACCACCGTCCCGTTGCCCTTCGGATACGCCCCGTGCAATCCATCTTCGACGATACAGGATGGCTGAACCGGGCCGGTGGAGTTGACAGACTTACAGGAGTCAGACTCCTTGAGCTGCTTGCTCCGAGCGTATGCATGGTCATGGCCGGCCAGGATCAGGTCCACCTTGGCTCCGACGATCTCGTCGAAGAGCTCTTGACCCATCGAACAGCGGTCCTTCCTTCCGACCGTGATGCAGTCCGCATGTCCCCCGACGATGACCCACGGGATCCTCTGATCTCGCGCATTGTCCACGACATCCTCGATCCACTCCGTATGGGCTGACTCCTCGCTATAATTGTACTTCAGTCCGCCTCCGAGGCCGGGAGAGATCATGATGAACCGTGCGAGGGGCGTTTCCGTCGGGTAATCGAAGTAATACTCGAAACCGTACCCGGGGGTACCTGGGCCGGGCATGACCGCCGAGGATAGAGGATATGGGCAGTTCTTCACGTACCGGGATATGTTTCCGCCTCCACTCCCGCCCATATCGTGGGTTCCGGGGACGATGACGAGTTCCGGCATAACGCGCTTCATCTGGCTGCACCACGCCGCTTCGTCGGTCGTATCTCCCAGGTCCCCGAGGGCGAGCAGGAACGAGATACCCGCCGTTCGGGCCCGGATCGCGAGCGCCATCGAATCACCGTTGTCGAGGCCCCCGAAATCGGCGGATGCCGCGAACGTGAAGTGTGTGGCGGATTCGTCCTTCCATCGAGGTCCTAGGACATCGAACGCGTTTCGAGGCACCGTTCCGGGGTGGGAGAGGAAGAGGACCCATCCGAGCGAGCTCGCAATGACGAGAGTGACCAGGAGAGTCGCAATGACTTTCGAAGGCCGTGCGACGGGGCTCCCGTAGTCCTCTTTCTCGGGTGCCGAAGGCTCTGGAGGGTCGTCGTCCGGAGTCGTGATCGGCGTCAGGATTGGGTCCCGGTCTGCCTTCAGACCTTCGAGGACCTTGAGACGCTTGAGCGATTTCCTCACTTCTTCCAGAAGGTCGTCGCCGAGATTCGTTGGTTGGGAGGCGGCCGGGAACCGGTTATTGACCCGCACGATCCGTCCCTTGAAGGCACGCAATCCTGACCCGAGGTCAGTATGCTCAGGGGACTGACTCGTACGCCGTCGTCCATTCGGCGCCCTGACCCATCCGGGGAATGCGCCGGACATTCCCTTCATGCTCCGCCGACGGGAGGAGGTCGGCCGTATCAAGGCTGCGGCACCGGATGCATTCGGGTCTGGTACAAGAGGGACCACATTGCACCACGGATAAGCGGACGGTCTCCACAGTCTCGGGCAGCGGCAGTCCACAAGACGACATTCGGGGGCCGAGAGTCGGTCATGTATGGAATCGTTGGGACGGAGGCAGCGATTGCACGGCCTAGTGACGGAATCGCGGCGGCAACCCCTGCTCGCGAATGACCGCAATTCGCAGGGATCCGGGGTCGTCGGCAAGTTCCTTGATCGGATTCATCGGAGTCTCGTTCCATCGGTTCCACCGGGGTTCTTCAGATCGGGTCCGACTTTCGCCATGGGGACCGCCGGGTGGACGAGGCTGGGAGCGCGCGGACGAGCCGTGAAGATGGATCGAATCCGCGCAAACGTGGTCGGTGCCTCGGCCAACAAAATCGGATGGCTTCCGATCAGGAGTTCGGCTCGTCGGGAGGCTTCGGCAACGAGGGCGTGCGCCTCGGGTGTAGGGACCGACCGCCTTAGACCGGTCTTCAACCCGCTCCCGGCCAAGTGTAGCAGCCCCGCGGCTCGGTACCAATCCACGATGCGAGCGTCCACCAGACCTCGCGTCCTCGCCATGAACGTCTCCTCCGCCCGCGCCGCCTCGTCCGCCACGTCCGGATGCCGGAAAGCAAGGCGCGAGATCGTGGCCAGGAACATCCCGGCGTCGACCTCGACCGGGCCTTGCCCGAACTGCTGCCAGTCGATTACACCGGGGCCGTCGCCCAAGTCGAGGATGTGCCGCGCGTAGAGGGTCCCGTGGACCAGCTGACGGGGCTTCTCGCCGGGTTGCATCCGAACCAGCTTCTTGGTGGCTGCTTTGGCGTCGGCACCGAGGAGTCGGTCGGACGCCCCTAGCACGCCCGCGGAAACACCTGCCTGATAGAGCATGCGCCCAGGTCCGCATGGCGGACCGATCCGAATCCGACGTCGTGAAGCGTGCCACAACCAGGAGGCCGCGAGTTGACCCGCTCGTTCGCCGAGTCCCCTTCTGATCAGGTGACTCAAAGGCCGACCTTCGAGCCAGCTCATGACGAGGACCTTCAGCTCCCGGCTCGTCGTGATGAGCTTGGGGACGCGAGCCCCGAAATCGCCCCCGAGTCCCATCCGGGAGAGCCTTCGGTACAATTGCGCTTCGGGCGCCGGATCCTCTGCATACGCCTTGACGGCGAAGCGACGGTCGCCAACGCGGGCCTCGAACGTCGCACGCGATCCGGCAACATAGTTACAGAGGCGAAGCTCGACCGGATCATTGTCCAGTTCAAGCCCCGGGATGGCGCGGGCAAGCCCTTTGATCCGGATGGCCTCGAGCGCGGGCAGCGCAGGATCCTCGGGGAGGCGACCGGTCGATTCCATCGTTACCCAAAACCCTCGGAAAGGACGTCACGAACACCGGGTGGACGACGGAATTCAGCGCGGTCGATCCGCATGATGACGTCTGAACCTTAGAGGACGATATGAATCATAGGCTTCGCACCGCAGCATTCTGGGCGACCTTGCCGACTTCGGATTCTCATTGATAGCATGATACGCACAGTCCGCAATGCGGCCGAAATCGGGGGTCCACTGTCAACCCCGGGGTCACTCCCCGCACGAGGACGAGTCACGAGTGCTCAAGGGCCATCAGCATTCCGGCGGCGACCTTCATGGCTCGACGCGCATCGTCGAGGCGGATCTGCTCGTTCGGGGCGTGCGCTCGGCTCCCTTGATATCCCACTCCGGGCGGGTGAGGGGCGGGTGTCCCCATCCGAGTGAAGTACCACGTCGTGGACGAGCCGTAGGACCAGGGGAACACGTTCGGTTCTGTCCCGTACACCTCCCGCGTCGCGGCGAGGATCGCCTGCGGAAGACGCTCCGAGATCGCAGACGCCGCGGGCTCGAAGACGGAGTGCTTTTCCACCTTGACGTCGGAGAAGCCTTTCGTTCGGAGGTGGGCGACAAGGAGATCGAAGATCGCATCCGGTCGCTGACCCGGGAGGAGGCGGAAGTCGAGCTTCGCATGAGCCACAGCTGGATTCACAGTCTTGTGACCCGCTCCCGTGTAGCCACTCCAAATTCCGTCAATCGTGCACGTCGTCCCGTAGGTGGCCTGTTTGATACGCGCGTAGCGTGTCTTTCCGCCGTAAATCTCTCTGGCCCCGTAGTCTTCCTTGTACGCTATTGGGTCGGCCGTATTCCTTCGGAGGTATCGCAACATCCCTGGATCCGGAGGCGGCACCCCGTCGAGAAAACCGTCGATGAGGATCCTCCCGCGCTCCGATCGAAGGCTTCGGAGCGCTGCAATGAGCCGCCAGGCAGCGTTCGGGATCACGGTGGCCAGGGAGGAGTGTTGATCCACGGCAGAGGTCCTCACCTCGAGCTCGACACTCAAGATCCCCTTCGAACCGAGACTCAGGGAAGGCTTCCCCTCGCGCGTGTGCGCGGCGGCCTCGATCGTCGCGCCGAGGCCCCGGAACAGGTCCGGATGGTCCTCCGCGAAGGGCAGCAGATGCGGGCTCCCGCTCTCCTCCTCGCCGTCGACGAAGAACCGCACGTTCACCGGAAGGCGACCGGCCACATCGCGAATCGCCTGAACGGCAAGCGCCTGCGCAACCGTGTTGCCCTTCGTGTCCGCCGCCCCCCGGGCGTAAAGCTTCCCGTCGCGGATGACAGGGTCGAAAGGGTCCGACCTCCATTCGTCCAGAGGATCGACCGGTTGGACATCGTAGTGGTTGTACAGAATCACCCAAGGTAAGGTTGGATCCTCTTCGACCTCGCCGATGACGACGGGAGGTCCGCCTTCCTCCGGGACGAGTCGGACGTCTGCCCCAATCGCCTCGAGGACCTTCTTCGTCGCCTCGGCCCCCTCCTGGAACTTCGCGCCATGCGCGGAGATCGTCGGGACGCGAAGGTAGTCCGACAGGATCGTGACGAAGTCCTCGAAACGGGTATCGAGGGTGGAATAGATTTTGGTCCGCTCGTCAGGCTCAATCATGGGACAAGGAACGGCGTCGGGAGCGATGAACCTGCGGTCGACGCACGGCCCTTCGAGTCGCCTTTCCCCACTTCGTCCGCGGGTAGAAGCGACAGAACTCTGTGAAAGAGCACCGCGGACAGATCGGCCCGATCGGCCGGCAAAGGTCCTTCCCGAACCGAATGAAGAGTTCATTGATGAGGAGCCAGTATTCCTTGGGGACCGTCGCCACAAGCCGCTGCTCAGTCGCCTCGGGGGCCTTCGTCCGCACGAGCCCGAGGCGGTTGCTCACCCGGTGCACGTGGGTGTCCGTCGGAATTCGAGGCTCGCCGAAACCGTAGACAAGGACGCAGTTCGCCGTCTTCGGGCCGACCTGAGGAAGCTCGATGAGCTCCTCATAGGTCCCGGGAACAACTCCTCCGTGTCGCTCGAGGAGGAGTCGACTCACTTTCTGAATTTGGCCCGCCTTCTGGCGGTAGAAGCCGACTGGTTTGATCAGACGCTCCAAGTCCCCCCGGTCCGCATGCGCAATCCCTTGAGGCGTGTCGTACTTTGCGAACAACTGCTGCGACGCCTGCTCGGTCATTTCGTCCCGGGTCCTTTGGGACAAAATCGTGGAGATCAGGACGAGGAACGGGTCCTCCCGCTCTGCAACGATCTTTGCGAGAGCCGTCTCCCCTTGGCGTAGGTCGCCGGCGGGAAGGTACCGCCTCGCCAAGTCTCGCATGATGAATGGGATCCGCTCACGGATGGACGCCGAGGTGGTCAAGGGCCTCCCCCGCCGTGTAAATCGATCCCGTGATCAGAATGATGTCGTCGGAGCCCGCACACCGAATCGACGCGTCGATCGCATCCCGGACGGATGGAATCGAGACGCTCTCCGCATGCAGCCGAAACGCGCGAGCGACCTCTTCGCCATCGAACGCGCGGTGCGTCTTCGGGCGGCAGGCATACACGCGGGATGCGAGGGGCCCGAGGGCCGCCGCCATCCCCGCTAGGTCCTTGTCGTTCAAGATGCCCACGACAAGCAGGACCTTTCGACCCGGGAGCAAATCCGTGATAGCCCCCGCAAGTGCCTCAGCGGCGGGCCGATTGTGGGCGCCATCAACGAGGATGGATGGCCTTTCCCGGATCAAGTCCAGGCGACCGGGCCACCGCGCCATCGCGATGCCGCGTCGAATCGCCTCCAAGGGGATCGAGAAACCGGCTCCGCGGAGGTCCACCAAGGCAGCGACCGCGAGGGCGACATTCTCCACCTGAAAGGTGCCGAGCAAAGGCGTTCGGACATCAATCTCCCCGAAGGACCCGCGAATCCGTATGTCTTGGCCTCGCCAGTCGCTCCCTCCGCGTTCCGCGCGGACGTCCCGATTGACGACAGTCAAAGGCGCGTGCAACTCGCGGCACCGAGCCTCGATCACGGGGAGGGCGGACTGGGCCACGGTCACCGCCCGTGAGGTAGGTTTGATGATGCCCGCCTTCTCCCGAGCTATGCGGGATACAGTCTTCCCCAAGTGCTCCGTATGCTCGAGGTCCACGCGCGTGACCACGGAGACGAGGCCGTCCACGACATTCGTCGCATCCATCCGCCCCCCCATCCCCACCTCGATCACAGCGATGTCCACCTGCCGCTCGTGGAAGTACTCGAAGGCCATCGCGGTCGTCACCTCGAAGAACGTAGGATGGTCGATCGCCCGGGCGGCGGTCATCGCTCGAATCGCCGGCTGCATCCCCGACCAAAGGCGCAAGACATCGTCATCCGTAATCGGAGTGCGGTTCACTTGGATCCGCTCGTTGAAGCGGACGAGGTGTGGGGACGTGTACAAGCCGACGCGATAGCCGGCTTTCTCAAGGACGGAGGCCGCGTATGCGCACACGGAACCCTTGCCGTTCGTGCCGGTGACGTGAAGGACCTTCAGGCCGCGGTGGGGATCCCCCAGCAGGGAAAGAAGCCGTCGGATGTTGTCCAGGCCCAGCTTGATCCCGAACCGCTCGAGACGATAGAGGTGCTCAAGGGTCGCGTCGTAATCCATCGGTCCGGCCGGGCTAACGGACCTCGCGGGTTAAAGGTTGCCCGATCGCGGACCGAGGAATCGAACGAGGCCCATACATATATATCGCGCATGGCAATCGTTCACAGGATGCATCCGGCGGAGCGACTGCGCGGACGGAAGAGCCCGAAGCTCCACGGCAAGACGATCGTCCTCGGGGTCACGGGCAGCATCGCAGCCGTGGAAACGGTGAAGCTGGCCCATGAGCTGATCCGCCACGGGGCCGACGTCCATGCGGTCCTGACCCGATCGGCACTCGAGATCGTCCATCCGAACGCCCTGGAATACGCGACCGGGCATGCCGTGGTCACCGCCATCACCGGCTCCATGGAGTATCTCGAGATGTGCGGGCGCGACGGGAAGGCCGACCTCCTCTTGATCGCTCCCTGCACTGCGAATACGATGGGCAAGATCGCTCAGGGAATCGATGACACTACTGTGACGACGTACGCGACGAATGCACTCGGCTCGGGCATCCCGATCCTCCTTGCACCGGCAGCCCACGAGTCCATGATCGACAACCCGGCCGTCGCCGCGAACGTCCGCCGCCTGCGGGAACTCGGGATTGAGTTTGTCGACCCGCGCCGCGACGAAGACAAGGCGAAGATGGCGGACGTAGACACGATTGTCACGCGGGTGGTTCGTCGCCTCGGGCCTCGAGACCTTCAGGAGGTAAGGGTCCTCGTCGTGGCCGGGGCCACGGTGGAACCCATCGACGATGTCCGCGTGGTCACGAACCGGTCGTCCGGCGGGACCGGCATCGAACTCGCGAGAACCGCGTTCGAGCATGGAGCCGATGTGGAATTGTGGCTCGGACGCCACGAGGTGCCGGTCCCACCTTGGCTTCCCTACAAGTCGTTCGAGACGACGGAAGACCTGGCCAGCATGGCCGAGAAGACGGATGCGGACATTTGTGTCGTGCCAGCTGCCGTCGCCGACTTCAGTCCGGTGAAGAAGCAGACGGGAAAAATCCCGAGCCGCAAAGGGACGCTCACCCTGGACCTAGAGCCCACCCCCAAACTGCTTGGGCGATTCCGCAAGGGCACACGGAAGGCCCTCGTCGGGTTCAAGGCGGAAGCCGGGGTCAGCGAGGCGGAGCTCAAGTCCCGGGCCATGACGCTTGCGAAGGAAGCGGATTTGGACTTCGTCGTCGCCAACGACGTATCGAAGGTCAAGGGAGACACGACCTCCATCACGATCTTCGACCGCAAAGGTCACTCGGAGACGTTCGAGGGATCGAAGTCGCTCGCGGCGGAGCGGGTGTGGCGGGCCGTCCTGCATGGTGTCCGAGGGTGAGGCGTTCTGCCCCGGACACGCAACGGCCTTCTTCGAGGTCCATGAGGACCCGGATCCCCGAGCCAAGGGATCTCGCGGTGCCGGGCTGTCGCTAAGCCTCGGTGTCCGGACGGTCGCCAAGGTCCGGGAAGCGAGACGCTCCTCCCTCGACATCATGGTGAATGAGCGCCGCCAGAAGGCCGAGGTCACGCAGCGCGTCGTCGAGAAGCTCACCGGTTCGCGGTCGCTCGAGATCAAAATCCTGAGCGAAACCCCCTTGCCCGTGTCGCAAGGTTTCGGAGTGAGTGCGGCCGCGGCCCTCAGCACGGCGCTCGCGCTGGATGAGGCGCTCGGAGGAGGACTGCCTCGCGACGAGCTCGTGGCCATCGCCCATGAGACGGAGGTCGAATGCGCCACGGGACTTGGCGATGTCGTCCCCGCCTCCCTCGGAGGCATGGACCTCCGGTGGAAACCGGGCGCGCCCGGCTACAGCGAAGTTCGAACCTTCCCTGTGCAAGCGGACCTTCTGCTCGCGGTCCTCGGACAGGAGATCCCGACGAAGAGCATCCTTCGCGATGCGCCGAAGGTCGCGACGATCAATCGGGTTGGCGGGGCATTGGTCGATGAATTTTCCCGGTCCCCAAGCTTCGAACGATTGTTCGACCTCGGGAACCGGTTTGCGGAAGAGACGGGACTTGCAAATCGGACCATGCTCGAGGTGATCCGAGCAAGCCGGATGTTCGGGAGGGCGACGATGGCCATGCTCGGCAACTCCTTGTTCGCCACCGGGAATTCGGAGCAGCTAGCGAGCCTCTACCGCAAGTTCGGCACCTTGCAGCGATGCGAGGTCGACAACGAAGGTGCACGCGTCCTGTGATCATTCGCTCAGCGTGAAGAGCTGGTCGTCGCCGCCGACATCGAAGAGGCCTAGACGCGCGCCGGCGTCGAGCCAACCATGGGCGTAGTTGACGTTTGCGAGGGCCTTGTCCAACTCCCCCGCGTCCCGGAAGTGCTTCGCGTCCGCGTAATACGCCCGGGCCATCGTCACGAAGTCTTCCGCCACCTTCCGGAGGTGAGATCGTTCCGGCACCGCAATCTTGGCCTTCCCGAGAGCGCGTTCTGTGAGCGCAATGTCCCGGTTGACGAGAGCACGCAGGTCCATCGTTTCGGGATATCGAGGCGGAAGACGAAAACCCTTTCCACGGCGACACTCTGGGCCGCGGAAGCTAGCGCCCGTCCAACCGAGGCAAGCTAACGTGCGGTCCAGACGCGAAGAGGCGGTTCCTCATCCCTCGATAGCGGAATCCCTGGTTGATCAAGTCCATTTTGATTGGGGTCCTGAGGGAAGGACGAGGCACTCGATGCCGGAGGGGCATCAGGCAAGATGCCCGAAGCCCGAGTATAGGACACAGGCCCCAAACCGGTGTCTGTAGAGATCGCAAACTGGTCTGCGAACACCGCGCCAGGATTCGACGTGCAACGGCCGTCGGTGCCGGTCGAGTCGGGCGGACAGAAATCGGTTTTCGCCCCAATCGAATCGGCCGTGACCTCGTAGAACACGGATCCGAAGCCAGAGAGCCGCCCTTGCGTGTTGGCATTGGCGCCCATCACCGCGTCGAAGTAGCCCATCGCCTGGTTGCTTCCGTCAATCGCCACGTTGTCGAAGCTTCGCCCTCCGACACCTTGCACGACGACGATGGTGCCTTCGCCTTTCGCGTAGACGCCTTGGGTTCCACTCGCCGCGACGCAAGACGGCTCGAACTGGTTCGTCGAGTTGACGGACTCGCAGCTCGACGAGACCCTGAGCTGTTTGCTCCGCTCGTACACATGGTCGTGACCTACCAAGATTAGGTCCACATGGGCTTCCACGAGCTCGTCGAAGAGGTCCTGTCCCATGGGACAGTGTCCATCGTTGCCCACCGTGATGCACTCCTTGTGGACTCCCGCGATGACCCATGGGATGCCCGCGTCTCGGGCGCTGGCGACTTTGTCCTCGACCCACTCCGTGTGCGGTGATTTCCGGCTGTAGTTGTAATCGACGCCCGAGAGTCCGGCCGAGAGCAGGATGAATCGCGCGAGGGGCTTCTCCCGAGGGTAGTCGAAGTAATACTCGTAGCCGTAGCCGGGAGTCCCTTTACCCGCGACCATCGGAGAGGAGAGCGGGTATGGACAGCTCGCGACATACTGCGACATGTTTCCGTCCGCGTTGCTCCCGTCATCACCGGCGATGATGACAATCTCCGGCACGAGCCGTTTCATTTGCGTGCACCAGCCGGATGCGCTTGTCGTGTATCCCAAGTCGCCCAGGGCAAGGAAGAACGACATTCCAGCCGTTCGAGCACGTCCCACGAGGCCGAGAGAATCGTTATTGCCCGGTCCCCCAAAGTCTCCCGCGGCGGCAAACGTGAAGTGCGTGGCCGACTCGTCCTTCCAGCGCGGCCGGGAGGTATCGAACGGATTCTTTTGGACCGCTCCCTTCTGGAACAGGACCCATCCCGCGGACACGGCGATGAGGAGGGAGAGAGCGAGGACGGCGACCGCTCTCCGACGCAAGGTGGCGGACCCGTGCCGCTTTCTTGGGATCCGTCGCGGTTCCTTGATGTCGCTGCCCGCGATCGATGCCTGTTTCGGAGTTCGATCCACCTGTCCGCCTTCGAGGGCCTTCATCCATGTCAACGCCTTCCTAAGTTCCTCTAACAGCTCCTTGTCGGAATCGGGCTTGACGCGGACGGCCCACGGGCGCGCCTCCACGCTGTCCCCGGAGCTGCCGAGCGCTCCAAACTTCCGCGTCGCTCGAGCCAAAGCCCTCGCCCTTCCGCGAAAATCGACCCGTCCCGCTCGGGGTCCCTCATACGTCGCGGCCATCCCCTTCATGCGATCCGGGCTCGTACGAGATCGGTCCTATCAAGGCTTGGTCGCCAACTGAGGCCTATCTGGCCCCGATTGTAATCAGGTCGGCCACATGTTGGGCCAGTTGTACCACAGAGGTGTTTTGACACTTGTCGAATTCGGTCGGCGACAACTCAGTTCCTTAGGCGGGATGGGTTTTACACGGCGTCGAGTTGGTTGTGGGGCGCCTCCTCGGGAGCTCCCCGATCAATCTGGGCCTCGTACAACCGCGCGTAGACTCCTCCTTTCCCTAGGAGATCTTCGTGGGTCCCGACCTCGGCGATCCCTCCATCCTCGAGCACCACGATCCGGTCCGCATCCATGATCGACGAAAGCCGGTGCCCGATGATGATCATCGTCCTGCGTTGTGCAAGCTTGCGTAACGCGTCTTGGATGAGCGATTCCGATTCGGAGTCGATGTTCGATGTCGCCTCATCAAGTATGAGGATGCTCGGGTTCTTCAGGAGAACACGAGCAATCGCAATCCGTTGCCTCTGGCCGACGGACAGGGTGACTCCGCGCTCGCCAATCTGCGTATCATATCCCTTCGGCATGCCCTCGATGAAATCGTGGGCATTCGCGGACTGCGCTGCCAACACGACGTTCTCCTCCGATGCGTGAACGTCGCCATACATGATGTTCTCCCGAATCGATCCGGAGAAGAGGACCGGCTCCTGCATGACAAGGCCGATCTTGTTCCGCAGGCAACTCAAGCTCAACCGATCGAGGGGGTATCCGTCGATAGAAATCCGGCCCGCGACCGGCTCGTAGAACCGGAGGAGCAGGTTGACGATCGTGGATTTGCCCACACCGCTCGATCCGACGACCGCAACCGTCTCCCCAGGCTCGATCGTCAACGAGAAGTCTTCGAGCACGTATCGGTTAGGCCGATATCCGAACGTGACCCGGTCGAACTGGATGCGTCCCTCGATCGTCTGCGGCACGAGACTTCCGGGGGCCTCCAAGATTTCCACCTTTGCATCCATGAATTCGAAGATGCGGTCAGCGGCCGCCACGGCCTTCTGGACCGTGAAATTGACCTTGCTGAGGACGACGAGAGGCTTGAACACCTTGTCCATGTACCCTAGGAAGGCAACCGCTACTGCGACCGTCAGGTCGCCGCTAATCACCGCCGGCGCCGAGAACCAGACGAACACCGCGAGGGAGCACAAGGTCAGGAAATCCACGGTCGAAGAATAGGCTCCGGAGAGCCGAGCCAGGCGGACCTTGGCCCGGGCGATCGCCCAGGACCGATCGCGAAAGGCGTTTGCCTCGTGGTGCTCCATCCGGAAACTCTTCACGATACGGAGCCCGGAGATGACCTCGAAGGCCTTCGCGGTGAGTTCGGCGACCGCTTCGCGGATTTTTCTCGAGGACTGTTTGATGGACTTCTTGAATCGGTTCACGACGATGACCATGACGAGGGCGGGGGGCGTAACGAGTAGAGCGAGTCTAGCGTTCACGAAGAACAGCAGGCCGAGGGCGCCCGCGACCATAACCGCGTTCGAGAGGAAATCGGCGACATTGTCCGTGAGGACCCGTTCTACTTCGTTCGTGTCGCTGACGACGCGGGAGATGAGTTCGCCGGAACGCGACGTATCGAGGAAGCTCATGGGCATTCGCTCGATGTTCTCGTATAGATCGGATCGGAGTCGGTGCACGGTCTTCTGAGCCAGGATCTCCGACAGATAATCCTTGACAAACGAGGAGACCTCTTTGACGGCGAAGGTCGTGCCGAGCAGGAGGAGCACATTTGGAAGGAGCTCCACGTGCCCCAGCCGAACAACCTGCCCGATGAAGAGAAATGCAAGGATCCACACCTGCGTTAGGTCCATCAGGGCGGCGATGACGAGTCCTGCCATGATCCCGGCCGCATAGGGCCAGTGCGGCCTCACATAGGACAAGAGCCGCCGGAGGGTTTGTTTCCGACCCGGTTCTGAATCGCTCCGAACCGTAGATGGGCTGGTCCCAGGGACCTGCGAGGGAGAGATTTCGGACCCGGACCGGCTCGGGGAGCTGAGGACGTGGGCCCGGACCCATCGCCGCCTTTCTTGAGTGGCGATGACGCCCCAGATTCCCCAAGCGAGAACCGGTGCGGCAATCTGCAAGAGTAAGAGCTGGAAATCGGAGAGGAATGAGCGACCGAATTCCCGTGGGAGGGCGAACAACGCCACCTGGATGTTGTAGGCGGACGCGAGATAGCCCAGCAGCCACGCAAAGGTAGAGAGGCCGGTGAGGATCACCGCGACCGACTTGGCGATCCAGCGACGTCGGGTCGTGGGGAGGTCCCGAAAACGAACGCTTCCTGATTCGGAAATCGACATTGGGGGCACGCTGGTCGACCGAGTCCCGCGCCCACCAGCAGACGCTCTCGGCTCGCTGAGGGACCTCAGCTCGTCTAGGAGCTCCGCGTACCGCTCGTCCGTGACGCGAATCTGGTCGAGCAGTTCCGAGTACGTTCGTTCGGCCGCAGGCCGATTCTCCTCCCCTCCATCAACACGCTTCCGCGGCGATCGTCCCTCCTGGTCCTCCGGTCCCTCGTCTGACCCGGTCAATCAGGGACCTCCTCGCAGGCGCGTTGTGCCGCTTCGATGATCCAAGCGAGCGTTTCCCGCCAACCCGGCTCTTGAGCCCGGAAGATGCCTGCCGCCACCTCAAGGAAGGCGGCTGCGCTGTGCAGGGGGAGACGTTTGCGCCACGAACTCGGCGCGTGCCGGAAGTATTCTTCAACGAAGGCGGCCGCCGCTGCACAAGCCCGATCTTCGGGCATCGAACGCATCCCGGCCCTGCTTGCCAGGTGAGCGAAAAATGATGCCACGTCTCGAACCGGGTCGCCGAACGCGACCGAGTCGAGATCGATGAAGAGCACCTGCTGGCCGGACACAAAGAGATGGTCCGGCTTGAGATCCCCGTGAATCGGCGTAGGCGGTGCCTCTTGCAAGCCAGCAGTCACTTCGGCCATGATCGCTTGGATCGCATCCCGCGCCTCGGGGCACGTCCACTCGACGAGAGTTGCCGCCTTTCGAATGGTTTTCAATGCGTCCGTGAGCGATTCGTGCCGGGTGGCCGGGATATGGTCTTGATGGAAAACTGCAAGAGCCCGAGCGACGGGTCGTACCGCCTCGGCCGGATCTCCCGCGCGAAGCAGCAGTTGGGTCAGCGGAGCGCCGGGAGCTTCTTCCATCACAAGGGTGCGGTGCTCGCTCAAATAGGCAATCGGCCGAATCACGTCGTAGGGCTGTGGTCCGCCTCCGGCCTTCTCGGACATCAATCGCAGGAACTGCCATGTTTCCGCACCGCGCTCGTTTCGATACACTTTCAAGTAGGAGGCCAAGGTCTCACGCCGATCCGACTGGACATCTCGTGCCCGTATTGAGTAGCGGAGAACGGCCCCGCGTTCGGTTCGGTACCTCGCCGTTTCGATTGTCCGATCTTCCACTTCCCATTCGCCGGGACCGATGCGGGCCAGGAGTAGGGGGTCAACGTCGCGCCCAACCGCTCCTATCATCGGCCCGAGGGTCCGAAGTCTCCGATCGTAGGGAAAGATCTGGACCAGCATTCGGAGGCCAGGAACGATGCTGACCGGTTCGAACGTGAGCCACTCCGAAGGAATTCCTCGGCGTGGATCCTTGGCCTGCATCTCTTGCCACCGCCGCTCGGCTTTGCTTTCGTCAGCATACAGGACCCCAGTCACCGGCTGGTCCCACCGGCGACCCGTAGACGGCTCGGCGATGCGGAGGGTGTATTGTAACACATGACGAGACTTTGACTGCCGGCACCGGAAGCGGAACGGCTTGCACGCTTGGATTTCGTACTTCTTGTTCGCGACCGGCTTCAGTTTGGCTCGGAAGACGTCGAGCATCAGGTCGGGGTTCGCCGCGATCGGGAGCTGCGGAAAGTCGGGATCGAAAGGGAACCCGTCTGTTCGGCCGGGGTCGAACCGTTCGTCACTCCCCGAATGGGATGCACGCTCCGAGTCCAGGGGCTGGACCGAGGTCGGCGGCGAATTCCGTTGTTCCGGTTGACCGCGCATGGCTATTCCATCCCCAGCAACTGGACCGCTTCCGCTTGACGTTGCCGAACCGCGTCCGGATGTTGGTCTCGGCTCTTGCTGAACAGCAATCCGTGAATTTTCCGCAACAAAGTTGCCCGCTCATACCATGCGATCCGTGAGTCCAAATCCGAGTTGGGCGGAGACCAATGGATGTAGGACCTGAGGACCGACGCGCGCGCGGAGGGGAAATCCCTCAGGATTTCCGGCCTTTTGATTGTAGTTCGGAACAGCTGTGCGAATAGGTTGCCCAGGTCGCACGCCGGGTCACCTAGCGCGCATTTGTCGAAATCCAACACGACGACGTGGCCCGCCCTCCAGAGGAGATTGGCAGGGCCGAAGTCGCCATGGACGAAGGACGGCGCCGAGGGAAATGGCGGTGCATCGCGCTCCAGGGCATCGAGGGCGCTCTCGAGGGAACTAGCTTCGCTGGGGAACCGTTCGCAAAGATCCCGAACTCTTGGCCGGATATCCTCGAGGACGGTGTTCGGAAAGAGCGTCCGAGTCGGGGCGATGGGAAGGGAGTGCAAGGTCGCCAGCGCGCGCCCGATCGCGGCTAAAATCGTCTGCGTGTCGTGTGCCATCGCCGTCGTCATCGACTCGCCCGACTCGTACGTCAACAACAAGAGACGCCGTGGTGCGTGGTAAGCGAGGACGCTCGGAACCGCGAGACCGAATTCAGCGTGGGCGTTCGACTCCCCCAGCTCGCGAAGGACGGTGGCGACTCTGCGGGCGTCTTCATCCCGATCGTAAAATTTGCCGACCCATTTGTATCGACAGATATGGGGACCTCCGGCCAACCGGGCTTCTAGCTCATAGCGGACCACGCGCCGTTTCCCGAACCGCGTGAAGGTATCGTCCGCGGTCCAACCCTCGAGCCGAGCGCCAACTCCCTCCAATTCGCGCAGCGCTCCGCTCAATACCGCGTGGGTCTCGTCCGGTTGGAGCGTCCCGGCCGGATTCATGCCCATCCCTCCGTTGACAGTTGCTCCCGGGCATCGGCTCGGCCACCCATTCCCTCTTCGCTCAGCCAGCCAGAAACGTACGCGGTCAGGTTTGAAGCTCCGTCGAAGGAGGGGATAATCTTTCGAACGAGTCGAGCGTGCTCCCGCGGATCCCGCGTCAACGCCCATTCCAGAGCCTGGGCGAGGCCTTCGCCCCCGTTCAGGTCTTTGGGGTGGATCCATCGAGCGAGGCCGTGCGCTGCGAGGGTCTCGGCTCGGATCTGCTGCTCGATTTTGTGCGTGGACCGGGGCACGATTACTAGAGGTCGACCGACAGACAGTGCTTCGCACACGCTGTTGTATCCGCCCATGCTGACGATGGCGTCGGCCGCGGCCATGAGCTGAAAATTGTCGGCCCGGGTAAGGACGCGGCACGTCGCCGTGGCTCGCGCGCGAAGTTTCTCCTGCTGTTCGAGAGGCATGAGCGGTCCGGTCACGAAGACGGCGTTGAGATTGGGATGGACCGACTGCAAGTGTTGGACGGCCGTGTACGCGGCCTCCAGCACCGGATACCCGTCGATTCCTCCGCCGACGGTCGCGACGACTAGGGGTCCTTTCGAAGGGACGTGGTACCGCTCACGAATCTCGTCTATATTCGTACACTCGACATCCCGGACGACGTACCCGCAATAGTGCAACTTGGGACGCACGGACGGCGGGATGGCATAGGCTTCCGCCACGTCATACATGTCCCGCGAGCCGTATACGGCGATGCCGTCGTACACGTTCTCAAGGGCGTCGTAGACCCCCAGGTCTCGCCACTGGGCCCGAATCCGAGTGACACCGTCCATGATGTCTCGCAGGCCGAACACGAACTTCGTCGAGGGGGACTTCTCCTTCAACGCGTACAGGCCTTCCCGAAACTCCCCTTTCCGACCGAGGGGTTCATGGTCGACCAGCACGAGGTCAGGGACCAACGAGAGCGCAGCCTCTCGCAGGATTCGGGATCGGACGTGGATCCGGAAATGATCGATGGCCGCCTCATGTTCCGCTTCCGTCTCGACCATCGTGGTCGGGCTCATTCGCCTGGGCAACTTCAGGTAGTCGCAACGTTCAGGGAGGGTGAACTCCCCGATCACCGGGGACTCCGTCGTGATGTAGGCGACTGAATTCGGATGGGCCGCGAGGAGATGCTTGGCGATCGTCGTGGTCCGGGTGATGTGCCCCATCCCTTTGCCATCCTGGGCGTACATCAGAAACGTGCGAATCCCGTTGCTCATGGATGCGGTCATAGGGGTAGAGGCATGTCGCCCGGCGTGTGGGTGAAGGGGGCGTCCAGCAGCTCCGCGACCATCGCCGGTATCCGGGTCAACCCGTCGAAATCGATCCGACTGCGACTCGCTGGAGGGGGTCCCAGATCGCTCGCGAGCCACTCCGTCAACGCCTCAGGGGTCAGGGCGCCCGGATGCAACACGTCAACCAAACCGAGGTCGCGGAGGCGTTGGGCGCGGATCCACTGCTCGGATTCGGGTTTTACCCGAGGCACGATCAAGGCGTGTTTCTCAAACGAGAGGGCCTCACATACCGTGTTGTAGCCTCCCATAGCGATGATCCGGTCGGCGCGATCGATCAACGGAGTCGGGTCGTGCACAAAGTCCAGGACGCGGAACTGAGAGCGTCCCTCGGCCTCGAGGCGGATGTGCTGGCGCTCTTCCCAGGGCATCAACGGACCGGTCACAACGACACCCGTCGTATCGAGAGGCAAATCGCTCTGAACGAAAGCCTCCGCGAGGGCACCTCCGTCGTATCCACCTCCAACGAGACACAACGCAATCTTACCCGACGGAAGATTCGCGACGAGGGGCGCAGCCTCTGCCTTCGCGTACTCAAGCCGCGGGCGTTGGTCCAAGTATCCCGTGTGTCGCGCCTTCGTCACCACAGACTCCACGAGATCGTATTCGCGAAGCGGGTCGAAGACGGTGGGATCACCGTAGATCCAGACGGAGTCGTAGAAATTTTCGATCGCGACGATATTTTCATGGCTCGCCCACGAACGCTTGACAGTCTCCGGGTCGTAGAGCACATCACGGAGACCAAGGACCAGGCGGGTCTTACCCCGTCGTTTCAAGAATTCCAGGGTTGGAGCGAGTTCACCGGCGACACCGAGGGGCAAGTAATCCACGACCAAGAGGTCCGGGGCGAATACTTCCATCGCACTGCGGATCACCCGGCTCCGCAAGGCGATGAGTTCTCCCTCGGAAACATCGAGGAGAAAACGCGGGTTGTAGCCACCGTCGGCTTCACGACGGAGCGCGGGAAGCGTCACACAGTCCACGCCGGGAGGCATGAGGAGCGCTCCGGCCTGCCAGGCTTCGGCAATCAACATGACGTCTGGCTGCAGCGTGGAATGGCGAAGGGCTTGGGCGATCGAAGCGTTACGTCGAATGTGACCGAAGCCGACCATTCCCTGCGAGTACAAGGCAATGCGCGGCACCCTGGCAGAATTGGCGGAAGGCGCGGGATGACTCGGCGCGGCCGGCCATGACGTATCCGGACTGGGCACCTGAGCGATGGCGACCATCCTATTCGCTCCGGCGCACTCGTATTCGCATCGGAATGCGCGCCGGGTTAAGATCGCCCGAAGGCTTTCCAAGGGACTTCGGGTTGTGTTCGCACTTCTTTGGCCGTTGTTGTCTCCTTGCGTGCAAAACCGACATGGGTCTCTACGCCAACTACGCCTCGGACAGCGCGAGTGCTATTGAGAAACACGTATTCTTGTGAGTAGCAATGGGCACCTTTGTATTCACTCGGCACACCCGGTCGGCTGGCCCGGCTCCGGATCATCGAGAATCCAATTGGTAGGGGACCACCCGGAGGAAACGGTCAGTCCTCGATGACCTTCACGCTTTCTCCGCCGTGTCGCGTCTCCCGCGGACGCACTTCCACCATCAAAGGCATCTGAAGTCCGCCGCCCGTCATGATGGCGACTCCGATGGGAAGGCGGGAGATTTCCTCCGCCATCGATGTCGTGAGCCCTTCAACACTGGCGATGATCGCCTTTAGATCGTTCGGGTTCGTGACTTTCAGGATGACTTGGGTGTTGCACTGGCTCAGCACGTTCTTGTCGACCTTCGCCGCCCGCTGGGTGATGATCACAAGGCCCAATCCAAACTTGCGACCCTCGGAAGCCAAGGTTCGGAACACCTTCGACGACGCGACCTGCCCGACCTGCGGACAAAAGTTGTGGGCCTCCTCGACGACCAGCATCATGGGCGGGATTCGACCGAGCTTTCGTAATTCGAACATCGCGGTCGCCAGGCGATTCACGACGAGTTCCTGGATATCCGGTGGGACCCCTTTCAAGTTGATAATCGTCGTCTTCCCTTTGATCACGAGTTCGTCGATTCGGGTCCCTTCCTTGGCAAAGATTTCGACTTCGCTCAGGTACTCGAGTTCGTCGATCAAAGAGGCGTTTTGGGGATCCTCCTCGCGCTCGAGCACTCGGACAATGTCCCGAATCGTGTAGTCCTTCGTCGCCTGTCGCAGCAGGTCGAGGGCTTTGCGCAAGGCTGTGAGGTGGGTCCGAACCCTCGCAGAGCCGGTGAGCGACAAGATGTCTCGAGCGTCGAGGTTGCTCAGGGTGAACTTGAGCGGTCGACTCCCCGGATTCACCTTGGTGTCGGGCGAAAACACTTGGATTACGTCCGCGTAGGCACGGGGCTCGACATGAAATCGCGTGGCACCGTGAGGGGACTTCCCCTTCTCCCGGAGGGACGCGTATTCGCCGTGCGGATCAAGGATCACGCACGTCACGTGGTGTTTCATCAGCTCCTCGATGAGGACGCCCGCTATGTACGATTTCCCGCCTCCCGTTTTGGCCAGGATCGATACGTGCTTCTGGACCATCGCGTTGATGTCCAGATAGACGGGCACCTCATGACCCGCCAAGAGGCCGACGTAGGCGCCGTGTTTCTTGTCCTCCGTCAGGCCGATCACCTCTTCGATCGTCGCGGTCTCGGCGAGGTGGACAGGCTCTCCGGCGCGAAAGGGGGTCCTGGGAACCTGCAGAAGACCCCGATCGTCGCGGTATCCAATCACGCTGATCTGGGCGGACACCCGCTCCTCCACGTCGATGGGATTGCCGTCTCCGAGGAGTTGCGCACGGTCCAGGGAGAGATCCGTCTTCCGTTCGATCTCGTCGACCCGGCCAAGGACCATGCCGCACATCTCGTGCTGAACCTGCACGAACTCGTTCCGTTCCACGGCCTCCGCGACGGAACAGCGGAACGCGGTCGTGCCGATGTCGCCGTAGATCACGCCGACAAAACCGTCGCCATGGTGAGCGGAAGGCCTATGGTGGGCCGCGGATTCCATGCGTGCATCCCATGCGCGGCGCGATAACCGGGCGACGGCATAAATAGCTTTGTCCACGTGCGCGGGCGTCGCGCTTATGGAGAAAATGAGAATCGCGGATGATATTCTTGGGGCACCTTTTCATGGTGCACCGCGGACAATTGCAACGACAAGATGTCGACCGGGAAGGCGAATGAGACCCTTCACGTCCTGTTCGGGAAGGCGTTCCTCCTCGAATTGGAACGGGGCGATCTCGAGACTGCCGCGGTCTTCGCTCGTGCCTTTCTTCTGAGGAAGGCGTTGATGGTGAAACGCCCAAACGTCATGTTCGCCCGCGGCCGAGCCGCTTCTCGATCGCCGAAATCGCGTCGTCGCTGACGACGTCCGCGGACCGAGCGCCGTCGAGGACGGCAAAGCGACGGGACCTCGCGAGTCGGTCGTAGTTCGCCGCGACCCGACGAAGGAGGGCGAGGTCTTCGAACCGGATCTTCGTCGGTCGATCCTTAATCCGTTCCATCCCGAGTTCCGGGGAGACTCGGAGGAGGATCGTGAGATCGGGGGACAGAAGCCATCCTCGACTCGCATTCTGCAGGAACCGAATCGGATCCGGAATGACGCCGACCAATCGTGCGCCCTGGTATGCGTACGTGGAGTCCGCGTACCGGTCGCAGAGGACCAGGTCGCCCTTCTCGAGATGGGAGCGGATCTGCGGGATGTGGGCCGAACGATCTGCGAGAAACAGGAATGACTCCGTGATTGCGTTCGCGTCCTCTTCGACGCCTCGACGGACCACGTCTCCGAGCCAGCCGGTTGTGGGCTCCTTCGTCAGGAAGAGGGAATGACCGCGGGACCGAAGTTTCTCCAGGACGAGATGGCTCACAGTGGTCTTCCCGGAACCATCAATCCCTTCGAATGTTACGAAGCCGGACAACAAGATCGAGGACAACGGTCGGGCCGAGCATTAAACCGTTGTTGCGACGCGCCGTTCTCTGGCCCGCACAACGTTTTTATAGAGTGCGACGGCTCCGTGCCGCGCGGGGACCGGCTCGGGAGGCGTGTACGATTTCATGGAAGCTTCGTCCAGATTTACGGCGCATTTCCGATGGAGGCGACCGAGAGGCCCGGTGTCGAAAATGCCACACCCGCATCGTCCTCCTCCCGGATGATCGACGCCAAGGATATTGTTTCGACTGTTACGATTCGCTCGAGGTTCGTTCCATCGCGGCGTTCTAGTCGGTCGCTTGGCCCACGAGCTCCCGTCGACGTTCTTGTCGCTGTTGCTTCCACCGCTTGACGTCCGCCTCGATCCAGGCCCTGGGTCGGCCTTGGGCCTTCAACCAATCTTCGTTAGGTTTCCAGACGATGTCCCAGTACCGAAGGGCTTGCTCGACCTCGTCGGTCACGTCCTCGGCCGACGGAGATTGGTCTTCCACAGCCTTCGCCCCGGCTTCCCATGCCCACGCTTTCAGGTCCTCCAGGAGGCGTGACTTCCCCGCGCTCTCCCAGACGAGTGCTGCGCTTCGCAGAAGGTCCCGTTCCTCGTCCCGATCGAAGACGGCGGTGACGCGCTCCGTGCCGCTCGCCCAGAACGGTCGGTCTAGGCTCCCCCTCCATCGGAGCCCATGCTTCGCTAGGAGGCGCTTGAACGACTCCTTATGCTTCGAGTAGACATCCCCCACCATCTCGAAGCGAAATCGCATGCGCGCACATGGAGGCAGTGCCTGATAGTTAACGATTTCGCGCCGCGACCGTGCACCGCAAGGTTCCAACCCGCGGAATCTCCGCTTCGAGGACATCGCCGGGGCGGATCGGCCACACCCCCGCGGGGGTTCCGGTCGCGATCACGTCTCCGACTTCCAAGGTCATGATCCGGGAGGCCGCCTCAATGAGCTGCGGGATCCGGAACACCATTTGGTTCGTGTTCGAATCTTGCCGCACGGCGCCATTCACACGAAGGCGAATCGGAAGCCGGTGTGGATCGAGGTCCGGATCTGCGGCGACGGCCTCCGATACCGGAGCAAAGGTGTCGAACCCTTTCGCAGCGGTCCATGGGGAACCTTCCTCCCGGGCCTTCGCTTGCAGGTCCCGCGCTGTGATGTCGAAGAACACGGAATATCCAGCGACGTGGTCCATCGCGGAGGCGCTCGAAATGTCGCGGCCTCCCTCATTCAGGATGACCGCGAGCTCGGTCTCGACCTCGACCCGCATCGATTCCGGTGGGATCAGGATCGTCCCGCCTCCAAGAAGCAGCGCAGTTGTCGGTTTGAGGAAGAAGATCGGCTGGTTCGGAACGGGGGTGCCCATTTCCTTAGCATGATCCGCGTAGTTGCGGGCCACACACAGAATCTTCGAGATCGGGACCGTGCGATGCCCAATCGCAAGATCCCGAATCATCCGTCACCCCTTACATCCCGGTGCGTCCGAGAGCGCAGCTTGATTCGTACAAGCGTGATCGCCACGACCGCGAAGGAAACCCCGACCACGAAGCTGACCAGCCTTCCCAAATCCCCATATTGAGTCGCGTACAACTCTCCGAGGACCGCAACGAGGTTGAAGACCGCATGCATGATCACGGCGGTCAGGTAGTAAGGGACGAAGGCCCAAGCGCGACGCACGAGCCAGGTCTTCGCGAGACCGTATCCGAAAACCGCGGTCGAGCTCGCGTGGAGCAGAGAGGAGGAGAACGATCGGATCAAAATCTCCACTAGGGAAGCGGTGGGGCCGCTTTCTAACAACCTTGCAATCCCATAGAAAAGGTTCTCCGTCGCAGAGAATCCGAGGCCTGCCGCAGCTCCATAAACGAGGCCATCGAGCAGTTTCTGGATTTCCGGCCTGCCAGCTCGGACCCCGAGACCCTTGGCCGCCTCCTCCACGATCGGCGCGACAATCACGGCCCCCACGACGAGGTAGACAACGTCGGGGTCATGGAGACGCCGGGCGAGGAATTCGTTCAACGGTCCAACTTGACCGAGCGTGGCGCTGAGGACGAGGCTGAAGATGATCGCGATGATCACGCTGAACACGGCGCCCCAAAAGAAGGCCTTGAGGACAAGCCTCCAGGGCTCCCTTGCCTGTCGAGCCGTGTTCCGAATTACGGCCACGAACACGAGGGGCATCGTGAACGCAGAAACCAGCAGGACGATCAAGAAATAGGGCGAGTCTGCGACGCCTGCCACAATGCCACCCGGTCAGCGATCCCCGAATTCGCTGACCTCTTCTCGAAGCTTTGCATGGGCGGCTGCCAGGCGGGCGACCGGAACTCGAAAGGGCGAGCAGGACACATAGGTAAGACCGAGCGTGTGGCAAAGTTCGATGCTCGAGGGATCGCCACCGTGCTCGCCGCAAATCCCGACCTCCAGGTCCTTGCGGACCTTCCGGCCCTTTTGCACACACATCCGCATGAGCTGGCCGACGCCCTCTCGGTCGAGGGTCTGGAATGGATTGAAGGGCAGGATTCCCCGATCCACGAAATCGAGGAGGAACTTGCTTTCCGCGTCGTCACGGGAATATCCAAACGTCGTCTGCGTGAGATCGTTCGTCCCGAAGGAGAAGAACTCCGCGTGCTTCGCGATCTCGTCCGCCGTGAGCGCTGCCCTCGGGAGCTCGATCATCGTCCCGAATTTGTAGGGTATGGAAACGCCCTCTCGTTCCATGACCTTCTTCGCCTCTGCCTCGAGCGCGTCCCTCTCGATCTTCAGCTCGTTCACATGACCCGCCAGGGGGATCATGATCTCCGGCTTCACAACGACGCCTTCTTTGGTGAGCGCGCAGGATGCCTCGAAGATGGCCCGGACCTGCATCTCCGTAATCTCGGGGAAGGTAATCCCGAGGCGGCATCCCCGAAGGCCCAACATCGGGTTGGATTCCCGGTTCGCGGCGACGGCCTCGAGAAGGACCTGCTTCCCCGGTAGGAGCACCTCGATTCCGCGGCGAACATCCCCGTTTCCCGCTTTCGTGACCTCCTCGACGAATGCCTTGTCTTCGTCCGAATGAGCGTTGTGGATAAGCACGTCCGGGTTGCCCCGTGCCAATGTGAGCTTTGTCACTTGGACGAGCAGGCTCTCGTACTTCGGAAGGAACTCATGGAGGGGCGGATCGATCAGGCGGATGATCACCGGGAGTCCTTGCATCGCCCGGAGGATGCCGATGAAATCCTCCTTCTGCAGGCCACCGAGCTTCTCCAAAGAGCCCAGGTATCGCCGGGAGAGATCCCCAAGCACCGGTTCCAGGAGGGCGACGCGTTTCGAAAGGGCGTCCCGCTTCTCGTCCTTCGCGGTCTCGATTTCGGACTTGAGTGCCCGCATCTCGCGGGAGACCCGTCGATAGTCCGGCGCAGCGAGGATCATCTCGTGGACGATATCGAGCCGGTCCGTCTCCATGAACATGTGCTCCGTCCGGTCCAGGCCAATCCCCTGCGCGCCGAATTGCCGGGCGCGCTCCGCATCGCGAGGATAATCCGCATTGGCCCACACCTGGAGGCGCCGTTCTTCGTCCGCCCACCGAAGGAGCACCTGCAAGTCCGCCTCTTTCGTGAAGTCCGGATCAATCGTCGGGATTCGGCCTTCGAACACCTCCCCCGTGCTACCGTCGATGGAGACGAAATCCCCGCGATGGACGATCTTCTCACCGACGCGGAACTGGGCCGCGTCGTAATCGACGGAGATGGACTCGCACCCGGTCACACACGGGATCCCGAGACCCCGCGTGACAACGGCGGCATGACTCGTGGCCCCTCCCCGCGCGGTGAGGACTCCCTTCGCGTGGAGGATGCCGTGGACGTCATCGGGAGAGGTCTCCAGGCGGACCAGGATGACCGGCTTCTTCTGATCCCGGCCCATCGACTCGGCTTCGTCCGGATCGAACGTCGCGAATCCCGCGGCGGCTCCCGGCGAGGCGTTGAGACCGCGTGTCAGATAACGTCCTTCCTTCCGAGCACCGACCTTGGCGCGCTCGTCAAACTGCGGAAGGAGGAGCTGCACCACATGCATCGGCTCGACGCGGAGGATGGCTTCCTGTTTCGTCACCAAGCCCTCACGGGCCATGTCGACCGCGATCTTTACGGCGGCCTTGGCTGACCGCTTCCCGGTCCGCGTCTGCAGCATCCATAGCTTTCCGCGTTCCACGGTGAATTCGATATCCTGTACGTCGCGGTAGTGCTTCTCGAGCAGCTCGGCGACGTCCGTGAATTGTTCATATACGGCGGGGAAGGTCTCTCGGAGCTGCGCGATCGTCATCGGGGTGCGGATGCCAGCGACGACATCCTCGCCCTGCGCATTCGGGAGAAATTCCCCATACAACTGCTTCTCACCGGTCGACGGGTTCCGGGTGAAGGCCACGCCCGTGCCGGAATCGGATCCCATGTTCCCGAAGACCATCGTCTGGACGTTCGCAGCGGTCCCGAGGTCATGCGGGATCTTGTTGAAGTTTCGGTAGTCTACGGCCCGCTTCCCGTTCCACGACCGGAAGACGGCGGCAATCGCCTGTTGCAGCTGCTCCTTCGGACCCTGTGGAAACTCCTCGGCCACCCGGTCCGCGTACAATCGCTTGAAATCCCCGACGACTCCGATCAGCTCTTCGGCAGACAGGTCGGTATCTTTCTTTGCGCCGGCCCTGCCTTTGTGGTCCTCCAAGATCGCCTCAAATGCTCGTCCGTCGATGTCCTTCACGATCCGACCGAACATCGCGATGAGCCGACGGTAGGCGTCCCATGCGAACCGGGCGTTCGAGACTCGCGCGAGCGTTTCCACGGTCGCGTCGTTCAGACCCAAGTTGAGGACCGTGTCCATCATCCCGGGCATCGAGAACTTCGCGCCGGACCGGACGGAGACGAGCAAAGGGTTCGCGGGATCGCCAAAGCGACGGCCGATCTTGGCCTCGACGGTCGAGAGTCCGTCCTCCACCTGCTTCCAGAGGCCGGGCGGAAAACGGCCGCTCCGCGCGTATGCATTGCAGGCCTTCGTCGTGATCGTAAAGCCCGGCGGGACCGGAAGGCCGAGCCGGGTCATCTCCGCGAGCCCGGCGCCCTTGCCGCCGAGCAGGTCCCGCATGGTGGCGTCTCCCTCCTCGAACAGGTAGACGTACTTCGGCAGCCCAGGACCCCTATCGCAGTAGTCTCGAGCGTTATATAACAATTATCCGAAGGCGGTCGGTCGAGCGTCCGAAGATCCTCGCGAGTTTGGCAGGAGAACCTAGAATCCCATCTGATAGGCTTTGAGGTCCGCCCGTTTTCGTTCGAGGAATCGGTATACGGTCTTGTGCTCGCTGCCCCGGAGGAGCATGATGACCGCGTCCCGGGCGATGACCATCTCGAAGGTGCCTCCGATCAGGGCGATGGTGTGTCCCCACACGCTCACGTCGACGCCGGTCAGCTCCTCAATGATGCGCCGAGTCTTCCCCCGCGTCCCGATCAGTCGGGCCCGAATCTGGGCGACCCGGTTCTTCGAATGGGCGAAGTCCTTGATGTCGAGGACCTCCAGGTACGCGTCTTCGTCGAGGAGGCGGAACGCGCGGTCCTCCGAAAAGCCGCGAGCCATCGCATGGACGATATCGCGGGCCTTCAGGGCCAGCACCGGATCCGACGCGCCGGTCTCGTCGATCGTCACCTCGCCACTCATGGAGTCAACCGCGATCCGTGTCCCGGTCGACTGCTGGAGCCGCTGCTTCGTCACGCCATCCGGGCCAATGAGGACGCCAAGCCGTTCCGCAGGAATTCGAGCGTACAACATGTCAATCCTGCAGGATCGCCTGCTCGAGGGAGGCCGGGGTGGTGTCGACCCGGAGGCGTTTGAAGAACCGAGCAATGTTCGCGACGTCCCGGCGAAACCATTCCTCCGCATGGGGATGATCCAGGGGCACCGCCTGACCGACGTCGATCACGACGACGCGGTCCTGCCACCAGAGGAGATTGTATTCGCTCATGTCCGCATGGACGAGCCGCGACTTCCGGATCGCGCGCAGGTTCGCGACGACGTCCTGGTACACGGACGCGGGCGATTCCAACGCCACTTCGCGGAGGGAAGGAGCGGGCGTGCTCTCATCCCCGATATATGCCATGACCAACACGTTGTCGAGGACCCGTTCCGGGGTCGGGACGCGAACGCCGGCGTCCTCCATCCGCACCAGGTTCTTGTATTCCTTCTGGGCCCACGCGAAAATCGTCGGCTTCGTCGACCGTTTCACGCGTTTGAACCGGGGATCGCCTTCGATGTACAGGGCAATGTTCCGGAAGGTCGCCGTGTTGATGCGATAAATCTTGAGGGCCTTCGCGCGGCCGGCAGCGTCCGTCGCATGGAAGACGTTCGCCTCCTTCCCCGTGCTCACGGGATAGTCCAGGGTCGAAATCACCCCGTCGCTGATCAGGGACGCGATGGTCAGGAGCGCGGCCTGGTCGAAGACCTGGTCGTACGTCTTGCGGGTCGCCGAGTCCTTTTGCTTCGTCCGGAGGGCGTCGACCTGGGTTTCGAGGTGCCTCATCTGTCGGTCGTCGAACATCGATGCGAAAACGAACGACCGGGTCGACTAAGAGCTTTGTGGGCGTCAGAAGACGTTGATCGATTTCGGGATGAGACCGCGGCGGCTCATGTAGCTCGCCTCGGTCTTCGTGTAGCGGTGCTTGATGTCGCACTTTTCATCCTGGAACTGCCAGACCTTGACCACGAGGAGATCGCCCTCGCGGATCCACATCCGTTTCTTCAGCTTGCCAGGGATACGACCGAGCCGACTCTTGCCGTCGGAACACATCACGCGGACTCGGGACGCCCCGAGAAGTTGGTCGGCAATGCCGAGGATTTCGCCGTCTTTCGTACGCGGCATCCGGACGCGGACGACTTCCTCTTCGGCCACTTCCGTGTCGATGGGGAGGGAAGGCTTAAACGTTTGCGGGCTCGCTCACTCAGGGAGATCGACCGCGTCGGGAACAAGGGCCCGATCCTCGATGCGGGTCTCCCCTACGGGCGCGTACGGGAAGGGAACCGGCGGTGTCTCGAAGAACGTCGGGCTGACGATGTCGACGCCCTCCGGAAGAGCGTACTGCTGATCGTCCACGAAGCCGAACCAGTATACGACCGCGCCGTCACCGAAAAGGTCGCTGTACGGCTGGAGCTGCTTCTTGATGTGCCGCCGAATCTCATACGGATCACCGAACGTCGCCTTCGATTCAATCCAATACTTCCGGGATCCGTTCATCTCGAGCGGCTTGTGCATCAGGATGTCCGGGGTCTTGTCGTACTTCGCGCGGAGGTCCTTCTCCGTCTCATATTGGAGGCCGCGGGCATTGAGCCAAGTGGAAAGCTTCGCCTCGCCCCACCGACCGCGGGCGTACTGGCGGGCGGTTCCCTCGGGAGAGTAGACGATGTCCGCGCGGTTCACTTCCTCGAGCTCCCGTCGCAGGCGCTTGTCCTTGATGCCGTTGATGTCGTTGATCATCTTCCAGAAGTTCTTGCGGGAGATCCTCCGCTGCTCCAGCACCATCAGGGCGGTGAGGATCGGCGGAAAATCGAACCTTCGGGCGATCTCTAGGAGGCTCGTCCCGTTCTGCCACATGAAGGCGAGCCGCCGCGCCTGGGCCTTCACCCGATAGAACTTCTTCGTCGTGTCGCGGACGATCCGTTGCGTGTAGACGACGAGGAGGAGCTCTTTGTCATAACCGAAGTTCTCCGCCAGGAAGTCGATGTCCTGGACCGTCCCGAGTTTTCGGTAAAGGTCCTGGTACTCACCCAGTTTCATCGATAAGGCCACTAAACCACGCTGAAGTGATGAAAGGAACTGACGGCACCAACAAAATAGCGTACTTAAAGGTTTGCGGGTGAGGCGCGGGAACGCGAACACGACGGCGGGTGGCCGGACCGCGAGCGGAGCCTCCCGCCACCTGTATCTGCGGTCCCCGCGAATGGCTAAATAGGTCGGCATTCGTCGCATCCCTAGGTGCCGACGGACATCTCCAAGATCATCAGTGATGCCGCCTATCAGGCCTACGAACGCCGGCTCCTGCATCAGGTCAAACAGGCCCCCGTGCCGCATCATGTGGCGATCATCATGGATGGGAACCGTCGGTTCGCCCGGGAGATCGGCCTCGGGAACGTCCTCGATGGGCATGTGAAAGGCCGGGACAAACTCGAGGAGGTCCTCGAGTGGTGCCTCGAAGTCGGCGTCCGCATCCTGACCGTGTTCGCCTTCTCGACGGAGAACATCCGGCGAGCGAACGAGGAGGTCCAGCATCTGATGCACCTCTTCGCTGAGAATTTCCGTCGGGTCGGAGACGACGAGCGGGTCCACCGCCACAAGATCCGGGTCAGCGTGTTCGGGAACCGGGAACTCCTGCCGCCCGAGGTGATCGAGGCGATCGAGTATGCCGAAGGTCGAACCGAACAGTACGACCAATACCGTTTCAACGTGGCCGTGGCCTACGGCGGACGGGAGGAAATCCTGCGGGCGATCCGCGACGTGGTCCTGGACGCCCAGGCCGGCAAGGTGGACCCGGACGACGTGGATGAGAAGTTCTTCTCGAAACGTCTCTACACGGCGGACCTTCCGGATCCGGACCTCGTCCTGCGGACGAGCGGGGAGGAGCGCATTTCGAACTTCTTGCTGTGGCAACTCGCTTACTCGGAGTTGTACTTCGTCGACGTCTACTGGCCCGGCTTCCGGAAGATCGACTTCCTCCGAGCCCTTCGATCGTACCAGATGCGCCAACGACGATATGGAGAATAGGCGTCACCGGAGCCCTTAAGTCTCGTCGCCAGGTTGCGCGGCCGCATGAAGGGCGAGGTCGTCTTCTACCGCCTCTTCGACGTGGGTGCGTCGGTGGACCTGGACGAGATCCAGAAGACGATCGACATGCCCTTCCTCTCGGGCCGGTTCCCAACCGAGAGGGCCGCGCCCCGGTACGCCCGATTCGCACAGCCGCTGCTTGTCTTCGTAGACGAGCGGAGACTCGTGACGAACCTCGGACCGCTCACCGCCTCGATCGCGGTGAAACTCTACGGAGTCGGAGCGCTCGCGGTCGTCGTGCGAGTCCCCTTCCAAGCGGCCGGCCTCCGCGACCTGCGCCCCTTTGCGAGCCTGAAGATCAAGGACGCCGGTCGCGAGGAGAACCTGGACGGCTACTGCGGCCGTCTCGCCGAGCGAATCATCGAAGACCTGGTTCCGTTCCTCCACGACGCCTACGAAACGAAGGTCGACCCGGAACCCTACACGGTGTACTGCATCTCGGTCAGCGAAACGCCGGTCCGCGAATTCACCACAACCTGGCGAAGGGAGGTCACCGCCCTCCTCGCGAACGACCCGCGACCCGAGGCGATCAGCGACGAGGAGGTCGAAGACACGTGGCGGAACTGGTTCTCCTACTACCAGGACGACCTCGTCGTCCTCGAATGGGACGCGGCGCTCATCGTCGAGCCAAGCGCGACGTACGAGGACACGTTGACCGTCTTCGAGCTGGCGAACCTTCAGTTGCTTGAGCTGCGAACCTATGATGCCTTCCTAGACAAGGTCGTCGACAAGGCCTACGACGACCTCGAGGACCTGTTCGCCCGGAGCTCGTTCCTCCGGAGCGGACACGACACGGTGAAGGAACTCGCCGAAGTCCGGATGGACCTCGCGGAGGCCACCTTCCAGGTCGACAACATCTCCAAGCTGTGGGGAGACTGGTTCCTGGGGAAGGTCTATCGGGCGTGCGTGCGGAAGTTCGAGCTCGACTCCTGGCGGAAGATCGTCGAGGAGAAGATGAAGGACCTCAGCGAGATCTACGAAGTCGCGCAGGCCGAGCTCGAAGCGCGTCGACTCCTCATCCTCGAGTTCCTCGTCGTCTTGTTGTTCGTCGTCGATGTCGTCCTCATCGCCTTTCGCGGTTGAATTCTTCCCCGGCCGCGGCGGACGGTCGCCACGGCGGTTCGCGGGCTCAGGCCGTCGCCAGCGGCGTGGAAATCCCGATGGCCTCGTACACCCGATCGATCGACGCTCGGGCCGCTGCCTCCTCGTCCGTCTTGACGAGAATCTTGCCGCTTTCGTACACGGTGAGCTCAGGTTCGCCGTCGAGGATCAACATCACTTTCATGTCGTTGACGACCCAGCCCTTCAGACGAAGTCGCTCGGCTGCCGCGCCGAGATCGACGCGTCTCGCCTGCTTCAACGTCGAGATGAAGGCCGTCGCGGTGCGGCACGGTTTCAGCAGGTAGTACGTCATGCGGCCGTCCTCATTCCGGTGGGGACGCGACGAGCGGGTCCGTCCGCCTTGAACCTTTCTGCTACCACGCCCCTAAGGCTGGAGGCGACCAGCCGATCCAGATCGAGCTTGGCTTCTTCGCCAAGGATCTGATCCAGGCGCGCGTGGGTCGACGGCCGCGGCGGCCCGAGCAGATCGCAAATCTCGGGTCCCTTGGAGACTTCGTAGGTGCCGATCTCCTTCGCCCGGTCCACGATCTCCTGTTTGTCAAACCCGATCAACGGCCTCAGGACAGGACGGCGCGCGATCGCATCAATCGCCCGGAGGCTCGCGAGGGTCTGGCTCGACACCTGTCCGAGGTTCTCGCCGGTCACGAGGACCTCGGCCCCTTCCCGATCTCCGATCGCGTCCGCGAGCCGCATCATGAGACGTTTCGTGAGGATGAAGTAGAACCGCCGATTGGCAGCGTGCGCGACCTCCGCAAAGGCCTCTCCCACCCGCACGACG
>Ga0209468_1000023_pt1 | contig 89854 bp, 66 predicted proteins | sample GraSoiAngelo_102_FD_185871 | JGI IMG/M metagenome (GOLD analysis project Ga0209468, IMG submission 185871) | Grasslands soil microbial communities from the Angelo Coastal Reserve, California, USA - 14_0903_02_40cm (SPAdes) (version 2) | ecosystem: Environmental > Terrestrial > Soil > Grasslands ...
TCGAGTCCCACGAACGCGCACGGACGCGCGTGTGTTCGTGCGAATTGAATGGGCGGCTGTCGCTCCGCGTATTCGGGGAGATCAGCGCACGAAAGCCCCGTCTCTGCCACTCCCCAACCGTCACCGGATATGACCTATGTTCCCGGTCTGTTTTGTCACCCATGTTCCCGGCCGCACGGAGGTGAAAGCTGCCGCCGTATTGGGCTCTCCCGACCAGAGCGGCGCGGAACTGCTTACCCGGAGATTTCGGTGATCCCCTGCGTACCAGCGGGACCCACAGGTGTCTGCGATATGCGCTAAACTTCCGCGAGCTATGAACGACGTCACCACATTGCTCGAGCAAGTACTCAATCTTCCGGAGCATGACCGTGCTGAGATCGCTAACCGGTTGCTGGAGAGCTTAGACCCCGAAGCCCAGCGGGATGTAGACCAAGCGTGGGCTGAGGAGATCGAGAGACGTTGTGCGGCTGTTGATGCCGGTACGCTTGCGACGTGCGATTGGAAGGATGTCCGCGCCCGCATCGAACGGGACATCTTCGGCCGGTGACAAAGCTCGTTCGACCGAACGAGGCAGCAGAAGGCGAATTCCGATACTACGTTCGGCGGTATGAGAACGAGAGCGCCGGCTTGGGCGACCGATTGTGGGCGGAGATTCAAGCCGCGATTGCTTTAATCTCGGACTATCCTTCGATCGGTGAGATCGTTCCGCGCGTTCGAGCACAACCAACGGTGCGGCGTGTTCCGCTTCGACATTTTCCATTCCTACTCGTGTACCGCGTGTATTCCGATCATATCGAGGTTGTCGCCCTCGCACACACCAGTCGCAAGCCGAGATACTGGCGAGGGCGATCGACATAGGTTTGCAGTGTTTTGGAGACGCACTCAACGTACGCCTAACGCATATTGAAAGCGCGCCCCTTCCTGTAAGTTTGGAGTTGAAAGACAACAAACGAAAGGAAGGGACGGCTGCCATGAAACAAGAGGCGATTCAGTATCTCGCGTTGGACGTGCATCAGGCAACGACCGTAGCGACGGTGCGAACCGAGAACGGTTCGATCCGCATGCGCGCGACGGTAGCGACGGAGGCGAGCGCGATCCTCGGTCTGGTGCGAGGGCTGGGTGCGCAACTGCACGTGGCGTTCGAGGAAGGAACGCAGGCGCAGTGGCTACACGATCTGCTGCAGCCGCACGCGGAGCGCGTGGTCGTGTGCAACGTGCGAGGAAGAAGCGAGACCAGCAACAAGAGCGATCGCATCGACGCCGATTGGCTGTCCGAGCAGCTTCGTCTCGGAGCGCTGAAGTCGGTGTACCACGGTGCGCGGAGCGTGGCCACGCTGAAGGAGCTGGTTCGCTGCTACAGCAACCTGGTGGACGACTCGACACGAGTGATGCAGCGAGTCAAGGCGCTCTATCGAGGACGAGCCATCGGCACGAAGGGCGAAGCCGTTTACCGGCCGTCGCAGCGAAAGATCTGGCTGGGTAAGCTCGATGGACCAGGAGCAAAGATGCGAGCGGCGTCCCTGCTGGCGCAACTGGACACACTGCTCGAGCTGCGGCGAAAGGCACGAGTGGCGATGATCGCGGAGGCTCGCCGACAGTCGGGATGGAAGGTCTTACTCTCAGTGCCATTCCTCGGTCCGGTCCGCGTGTCGTTGCTGCTGGCCATCATGGCCACGCCGTTCCGGTTCCGAGGCAAACGACAGCTCTGGCCGTACGTCGGTCTGGCAGTGGTGACGCGGACGAGCTCGGAGCAGGAGATTGTCGAGGGGAAGCTGCGCCGGCGGAAGCGGGCGCCGCTCACGCGAGGGTTGAACCGGAACCACAATCCAGTTCTCAAGAACGTCTTCAAGGGCGCGGCGAATGCGGCGGCGGCGAAGGCGGGGCCACTGAAGGACATCTATGACCGCTGTGTGGCCGGCGGTGTTCGGGAAGAGATGGCCAAACTCACGCTGGCGCGCAAGATCGCCTCGGTGGTGCTGCGGCTGTGGAAGAAAGGAGAGCTCTGGGATCCGAACAAACTGACGACGCAAGTGACATAGCGCTCGGACGCGGCCGATCACGAGTGAGGGTGACTCACTCGATGTTCTACCAGGTGTCCGAGACGAAGGTTCGGAGGAGAGACTCAAAAAGAAGCCGTCTGCCCGGCAGTCAGTCACGTCGAGGCACTCGCCTAACCATAGTCCCCTCCGGATGACCGGAAGAAGCGTCAGGCCCGCCGGCAACGGCGAGAGTCTCAGATAGAACCGTGGTCGACACCTGTGAAGGTGATCGCCAACCGCTTGCAATCGTCTCAATCGGGATCACTGGAGAACGTCGAAGATAAGTCAGCGACGCACGACTGTTCCGTCCACCCGTAAGCACTCACCATCGTCCTCTTCGGGTCGAAAGGGGCTGATTGCAAGGAAGAAAACGAGAAAGCAATCAGTAAGGGAGAGACCCGCCCTTGACAATCGCTTTCATAGAACGGCTTGAGCCTAAGCTGCACGGCCAAGGCCCACGTGCCGAAGCCGACGCGGCGCGGCCGTTGCCGCCGAGGAGTTGCGGAGCCGCGACTGGCGATCTGCAACCGACGTGGCGCCGTGATTCTTCGTTTCTGAAACTCAAAGCTGACACTTGAAGCATGAGGAACGCGATGCGGCGCACGAAGGCGATTCTGACGTCCGAATGTCGTGTTCGATGTGCGCAGGTTCGCGCTAATCACGCCGGAACAGTCTACTTTGGCCGCCTCGCAAGAAGACCACCTACTGACTCGAATCCGTCTACCGCTTTCCAACTCCCAGCGAGAAAGCAACCAATCGAAACGACTCCAAGAACAACCGTGATTCCGAACATGACCTTACCGATCGTTTTCCACCGGGCGTGTTTCCACTCGATAGTACTCAGACAGTTTGTCAGGAAAATTGTGCCGTACGCCAGAACGGCGAAAAATGACCCGTAGATGAATAGTTTCAGCGCGATCACGAGCGCTCCACCCCCACTTAGTGGAAGCGCACCGCCGCCACCTGGTGGCTTGTCCCACAGATGCCCGAGGAAAGTAAGAAACGCTATCGTGGCTCCGCCGTTCAGGGTAAATAAGGCTCGTAACGCGGACTGACCGCTGCTAACCACCGTTTCATACTTCTTTAGCGGATCAACATGATTCGGATCAGTGCCTGCTATCGGTTGCGCCGCGCCGCTATCCGTTTCAACCGCTTGTCTTTGACTTAATATTGGCGAATCCTGCGAGGCCGCCAACGGAAGCGACGTTGGCTGCGGAGAGTCGGAAGGCGGGGGATCTTCGCTCATGATGCAGGAGTGTACAGGAAAAAGTAACTGCCGCCGGCCGCCCGCAATGGTTAGAAAAACGATCTGACAAGATAGCTGCCACTCGATGAGACCTAGCATCGTTTCAACAACCAGCGGCCGCACGAGACGCTCGGACAGAAACGTCCGGCCACGATCTATCGTCCATCGCCGCGGCCGTATCCGGAGTCACTGCCGCCCATCGAGTACGCCGGCCACCTCGAGACCCGGAAGATCTCCCACAACGGCATGATGCGATGGAAGCGCGAGCGGATCTTCACGAGCAAAACACTCACCGGCAAGTGGGTCGGTCTTGAAGAGATCGACGACGGCATTTGGTCGCTGTACTACGGACCGGTGCTGCTGGCCCGCTTCGATGAGCGGGAGATGCGATTCTGCGATTCTATGGCTGATGCTCAACCTCTGTACTGCCTCAGAAAGGACGACCCGTCGCAAGTTGTCCCCGTGCGTGATCGAACATCAGCCCATCGTATCGACACCGTGTGTTCGTGCGAATTGAATGGGCGGCTGTCGCTCCGCGTATTCGGCAGATCAGCGCACGAAAGCCCCGTCTCTGCCACTCCCCAACCGTCACCGGGTGTAACCTATGTTCCCGGTCTGTTTTGTCACCCATGTTCCCGGCCGCACGCTCGAGTTAGCCGGCGACGCTACACAACCTGATTATACAATTGCGTCATGATATTACCGCCACGCACGCTGATGGAGCTGAATGATTTGATCACGAACCAAGTTGAGGAGAGCTTACATCTTGACTACAAAGAGAGCAGGACCTTTACGAAAGGACTTGATGCGATTCGAAAGGATCTAGCAAAGGACGTATCTGCGTTCGCAAACTCGGATGGCGGCATGGTGATTTACGGAGTCATCGAGCAAGGACGGCGGCCGACGGCGCTTGATGGCGGTATTGATCATCAGGAGTGGCCGGCCGAACGGCTCGAAAACATAATAACCGCCAATGTGGCTCCGCGATTGAACAAACTCGATATAGTTCAGATTAGTGCTTCAGATACACACTCATATTACGTGATCGAAGTTGGGAAGAGTTTTCGAGGACCGCATCAGAGCAGCGTGGAAAAGAGATATTTCAAGCGTTGGAACTTTAAGGCAGAACCAATGGAGGACTACGAAGTACGTGACGTGATGAATCGACGCGATCTCGTATCGCCGCTAGTAACCGTAGACATTGACATTCGATGGGGTGTAATCGTTGACTTGGTTATTCGGAATATTGGTGACATCCCTGCGGAGGATGTGCGTTTTGTTATTTCACCTCCCCTTGAGAAGCTGGCGAAGGCGAAACTATTGACAGACGGCACGTTGTTTCTTCCACCTGGAAAGATCTTCAGGTACGCGATCGGTTCCGCGCAAAAGCACGTTACAAAGGATGACGCTTTGCATTTTGAGGTCGAAGCGAGTTACGTGAATCGACACGTACCAACAAGGGTTGTTGAAAAGTTCCGATTTGATCTTTCCGACTATTTCTGGTCTGCGATCGTTGATTCTGACGTCGAGCGGCTTTCGAGTAAGCTTGTGGAGACGCTGAACAAACTGATCGGCGAACTCGCAAAAACAAATAAACAGCTTGACGCCATGTCCACGATTGCCGGCGGAACGGGCCTCGACGTCTCCGTGCGAACGCTACGAAACTTTGCTGCGCTGCAGTCTGGCGGCAGCATAGAGCGCCTCGCTGCGCATGGGTTACCGTGGACGGCGTTCGCGGAAGTGCTCGGTATTGATTACCAAACGGCAATCAGTCTTTCGCTTTTCGCGGAATATGGTGAGGGAAAGCTAGAGGATGTTTCCGATCTCGCGCCCGAAGTTATAGCGAAAGCCCGGGAATACTTCATCTTCGACGAAGACAATTCGTCCGGCTAACGCTCGTCGCTTCACCTGCGCGGCCGGGGCCCACGCGTCGAAGCCGACGCGATTCTCGTGAGTTGACGAGGCGGCTCGGCCGCATTGGCATTAACTTAAACGGTATCGTGCGTAAGTGACTGATGCCACGGCCTTTAGTTAAGTCCCAGCTATCGAATTTGCCTCGTTTGTGGTTTTCCTCGGAAATCCATTGAAAGTGGCTCGCCGGGACAAGGGTAAGCATCGCGGTGACGCACGTGTTCATGCCCATTTATAGCTTGGCGAGAGATGAAGACCGACGAAAGCAGTCGTTGTGATCGCCCGTGTTTTCAGCAACTAGCAGTGAAAGCACTATTTCTTAAGTTAATGCCAATGTCGGCCGCCGGGCCGCAAGCCGGGCCGCGTCAGGTGCTAGCTAGCAGCAGTTAGGCGCCGCTGGCGACCGTGGGGTCTGTTCTTAGTGCGGTTAGCAACTTCTGCAACGCGGTCTTGAACTCGTCTGATCCGGGAGTCGCTCTGGTGAAGTCTGCGACGACGCGGTCCCGAATACGGTATCCCAGCGCGTCCTTCCATTCGAATACAAAATCGTCTCGTGCAATTGGTATTAGATAGGACGCACCGCCATCACGAGCCTCACGTGCGAGTGTTTCCTCTATCTCGTTCTTTACGCCGGGTCTAATTAGCGACGCTTCCGAACAGATCAAAATAACTCGATCGTATTTGTTGACGCCCTCGTGCATAACCCGATGCAGACGTTCACCCGGAACAGCGTCCTTCTCGAAAAAAAAAGTTCTAACTCCATTTTGCTCAAGTATCTCGCGTAGCGCAGCTGCGAATTCGCGGTCGGGCGTACCATAGCTAATGAACGTCGAGCGCATCATCTTAAACAGCATATCAGGATCTACCGCACGAGCAGCGTCAATCAAGTAGTGAACGATGATGTCAGGCATACCGAAGGCGAGGAGCAATAGATGCAGCGTCGGACTTTTTATGGATCGGCAAACGCTGCGCCAATCAATAACTGGCGGATCAGATAACCGCAGCGTCTTGCGGGAGTCACAGAATGGCGTGAGGTCAGTAGCCAAGAGGCGTGCGCGCGACACGTTACTTTGATCCATAAAGCAGCCATGAAACGCTGTCTGCTCTAGCTCGGCAGCCACGAAGGAAGCTCGAGTGAATGTGCATTCAGAGAACGTTACGGCGAGAATCGTAGCTGTATCAAAGGACACGTGAACGAAGTCACTCGCCTCGCAAGATACCTGTTCCCACCGCGTACGCACTGCGCGTGCGAACTTGAACTGGCTGTTGATAAACGTGACGCTCCGAAGCCGAGTATCGGTCAAGCTGCTACCTTCAAAATTGCAACGATCGTAGCGTGTGCCATTCATCTGCGCAGACGCAAACATGCGCAACCCTTCAGCGTCGGCGTCCGAAATGCTGAAATACTGATACCCTTCCCAACGCTGCATCTGTGCGCTAGTCGTCATCACAGCCGAGTCCGAGAATACGCATAACTCGAACGTTACTGCCGCTATGTTAGCGGCGGTGAAGCGTGTAAACGTAAATGTACAATCGGCAAAGATTCCGGCTCGCAGGTCGGCCGACTCGAATTCGACGTGGTCAAACGTGCAGTTAGCGAACCGCACACCATCATAAAAACGCGCCCGCCTAAAGGATAGCGCGCGGAAAGTGCATCGCTCGAAAACAACATCGAGAAGTTCAATTTCGTCGAAAGTGACGAATTCAAAGACGCAATCGTCGAAGCGACGACCGTGGACTGCTTTTCCAAGAAGCTGGAGATCACGAAAGTTGCGTTCGCCGCCATCATAGGAATCCTGAAGCGCGGTTAGAGATCGTTCCGGGCGCATTTGGATAGCTTATCGCGAATACGACATCGGCGACTCAACGCTTCGTCGTCTGCCCAACTCCGGAATACGCTGCTTGACAGCACTGACGCCCACCTGCATTTCCCTCTGGGAATTCAGGCTATTTCAAAGAATTCGCTCACGACGATTGCGAGCCGAAATTCAAAGACCACCCAGCGTCGTTGATCGCCGCGTAACCTGCCTTGCGAAGCGGTCGCACTCTCACCCACAGCGGATCGAGCTTCTACGGAAAGAATGGAGCCTCGAAGCGAAGCAATTCGTCTCCGACGAGAAGTCTTTGGTCTTCCGCGCGAAGCCATGGAGGAGGTTCCACGCGTGGCGATTGACGCTTCGGGCGAAGCAATCGACGTTCATCGGGAACGATTGACCTTCAAACGTGGCCTCCTCACCAGAATGCAGAGACCAGCACTTCCCGTGAAACCTGTCAGTAGATCGAAATCAAAAGTGAGAGGTGCCATTGCTGCGGCCCCCCAATCAACGCCGCCGAAAGCTCTTTGCACTCGAGATGCGACACGACGTCAACGAACAGCTTTGTCTTCGACATCGAGCTCCTCGATACAGCGCGAGTAGCGACGACCGTGTCGCTTCTCCTTCTGAAGCAGCCGAAGTGCTTCGTCGTACGTGATGCCGCGCGACCACGCGAATGTTTCGATCACGGTGTTGCCGAGACTGAGCGCCAAGTCCAGCCGCTCATCGACTGACATCTGCCGCACGCTCTCGTCCGTATCTTTCCTTAACTGCTCCGCGAGCTTCGAGCGCATCCCGTATCCTTATGACCATCCTGGCACTCGCTCCCGGCCTCCGCCTCGGCCCCTACGAGATCGTCGCGCCGCTCGGTGCGGGCGGGATGGGAGAGGTGTATCGCGCGACGGACACGCGTCTCGATCGCTCGGTCGCGATCAAGGTTTTGCCGGCCGCGTTCTCGGCGAATGCGCAGTTGAAGATTCGCTTCGAGCGCGAGGCGAAGGCGATCTCGGGGCTGGCGCATCCGCACATTTGCACGCTGTACGACATCGGCCATGAGAACGGGATGGACTATCTCGTGCTGGAGTTGCTGGAGGGCGAGAGTCTCGCCGATCGACTGTTGCGCGGACCGCTGCCGGTCGAGCAGACGCTGCGCTACGGCGCGCAGATCGCGGAGGCGCTCGACCGCGCGCATCGCAGCGGGATCGTGCATCGCGATCTGAAGCCGGGCAATGTCATGATCACGAAGTCGGGCGCGAAGCTGCTCGACTTCGGACTCGCGCGTCCGCGCGTGCAGACGATCAGCGCGAGCGATGCGACGGCCGCGCTCGCGACGGAGCACAAGCCGCTGACCGAGGAAGGGACGATCGTCGGGACGTTCCAGTACATGTCGCCCGAGCAGATCGAAGGCCGTCCCGTCGACGCGCGCAGCGACATCTTCGCCCTCGGCGCGCTGCTGTACGAGATGTCGACGGGCCGCCGCGCGTTCGAAGGAAAGAGCAAGGCCAGTCTCATCGCGTCGATCCTCGACCGCGATCCGGAGCCGATCTCGAACCTGCAGCCGATGACGCCGCGCGCGTTCGAGCGGCTCGTGCAGATCTGCCTGCGCAAGGATCCCGACGAGCGCTGGCAGAGCGCGCACGACATCGCCGCGGAGATGCAGTGGATCGCGGAGAGCGGATCGAGCGCGGGACTCGCTCCTGCTGTCGCACAAAAGCGAAAGCGTCGCGAGCTGGCGTGGATCGTGGCCGCGGCCATCTTCGCGATCGCGACGATCGCGCTGGCGTTCACGCTGTTCACCCGCAAGCCGCAAGTGCCGCGTGAGATTCGCGCGCAGATCGCATCGCCGCCGCACACGACGCTCACGCTCTCGGAAGTGGCCAGCGGCGCGGTGACGATCTCGCCCGACGGTCACTGGGTCACGTTCGCAACGATCGACGAGAAAGGCGCGTACCAGCTCTGGCTCCGCGCGACGGACTCGCTCGACGCGCAACCGCTGCCCGGGGGCGAGAACGCGTCCTATCCCTTCTGGTCTCCCGATAGCCGCTCGATCGCGTTCTTCGCGCAGGGGAAATTGAAACGCCTCGACATCAGGCCAGGCACGCTGACGTCGCTCGCGGACGTGACGGAACCGCGCGGCGGCGCGTGGGGCCCCGACGGCACGATCCTCTTCGCGCCGTTCTGGCGCGCTCCGCTGATGCGCGTCTCCGCGAACGGCGGACAGGCGCAGCCCGCGACGACGCTCGACGCCTCGAAGTTCGAGACGACGCATCGCTTTCCCTGGTTTCTGCCGGACGGGGAGCACTTCCTCTATTTCGCCGGATCGCATCTGACGGAGATCGACAGCGACTCGAACGCGATCTACATCGGATCGCTGAAAACGAAGGAGCGGAAGCGGCTGCTGCAAGCGCGCTCGAACGTGGTCTACACCGCCGGGCAACTGCTCTTCGTCCGCGACAACGTGCTCCTGGCGCAGCCGTTCGATGCCGGGAAACTGACATTGACGGGCGAGCCGCGCCGCATCGCCGAGGGAGTGTTCTATGAGCCGACGTACTACCGCGCGGCATTCTCCGCGGCGGATGACGGGACGCTGATCTACGCGCCGGGCTCGCGGTCGGCGCTGCGCCGCCTCACCTTTCTCGACCGCGCCGGAAAGCAACTCGAGATTCCCGGCGATCCGGCGTACATCGCGTCCGTACGCTTCTCGGACGACGGCACGAAAGCGGCCCTCACGATCGGCGATCTCGCGGACATCTGGGTGGCCGATCTCCAGCGCGGCGTGCGGCAGCGTCTGACGAGCTCGCCGATGAATGACTTCGAGCCCCTTTGGTCTCCGGACGGGCGCTGGATCGCGTACGCATCCGATCGCAACGTGCAGAACGACATGTTCATGCGCGCCGCGGACGGCAGCGGCGGCGACGTTCAGCTCACGAGCACATCCGAGAGGAACGAGGTCCCGACAGACTGGTCGCGCGACGGCCGTTTTCTGCTGTTCGATTCCGCGCCGTTGCGCATCGGCAGCGACATCTGGGTGATGCCGATGACCGGGAGTGACCGCAAGCCGCGCCCGCTCCTGAACACGAAGGCGGAAGAGTATGGCGGGACGTTTTCGCCGGACGGAAAATGGGTCACCTACGTTTCCAACGAATCGGGACAGGACGAGCTCTATCTCATGCCGTTCGACGGATCGGGCGCAAAACAGCAGGTCTCGAGGTCGGGATGTGCGACTTCCGCCGGATGGCGAAAAGACGGACGCGAGCTGGCGTACGTCTCACGCGACGGAACGGTGACGACGGTAAAGCTGACGCCGGCGCCGAACGGGATGGAGATCGCGCCGGAAGAGCTGCTCTTCAAGTTCGATCGCGAACTGCCGATCGACGTCGCGCCGGACCTCTCCAGATTTCTCGTCGCGCGCACGGAGCCCGCACCGGTCGCGCCGCTCGCACTCGTCACCGGCTGGCAGGCGAAGCGGGAGTGATCGCCTTCGTTTTGCCGTCGACGCGCCATCGCCCGAGGCGCGTGTGGTCGCAGCTGTTGACGACATTCATCAGGTAGCCGCCGTCGCGATATCCGTCGTCGAGGATCGCGACGCATTCCGATCGGACGTTCGTGAAGTGTCGCCGCAACAGCATCGTGGCCTCGGCCTCGCTGATCAGCGCGCCCTTCGCATGATGCGCGCCGCCGGGACGATCGTGCACGACGCGCACGGGTGCCGGCTCGACACGCGCCGGCTCTTTTTTCGAAATCGAAAACGGCAGCAGCTCCGGCCTCAGAAACAAAAATGAAAGCGCCGCGAGAATGACGACTACTACGAGCGTCGAGATCCAGAAGCGATACCTCGGCTTCCGCGGCTGCACGACTTCGCCGTTGACGTAGTCGCCGACAAACACATCGCACTGCGGACAATTCGCCGCGCCGGCCCGCAAGCGCGCGCCGCAGTTCTCGCACGAGCGCATTGGTTCACAATACACCGATGCTGTTTCGCAAACGCGCAGTCGAGGTCGAAGGAACGCGCACGATCTATCGCGTGTATGTGCCCGGCGTCGGGGCGGGCAAGATGCCCGCTCTCCTCTTTCTGCATGGACGCGGAGAGATGGGCGATGACGGACTCTCGCAGACGACGGTCGGCATCGGTCCGGCGATCGTGCGCGATCCCGATCGTTTCCCCGCGCTCGTCGTCTTTCCGCAGGCGTCCGATCCGAATTACGGCTGGCGCGGATTCAATCTCGCCGCGGCCGTCGCCGCGCTCGATGATGCGGAACAGCAATACGACGTCGATCGCGATCGCATCTACATCACCGGCCTGTCGATGGGCGGCTTCGGCACGTGGGCGATCGCTGCGCTGCATCCCGAACGCTTCGCGGCGATCGTTCCGATCTGCGGCGGCTTCGACGGCACCGCGACGAAGATGCGCATCAACGAAGGCGTCTCACGCATCGCGTCGATTCCGCACTGGGTCTTTCATGGCGACGTCGACAACATCGTCACCGTCGAGCATTCGCGCCGCATGGTGAGCGCGCTGCGCGACGCCGGCGCGGACGTGCGCTACACCGAATATCACGGCGTTGCACACAACTCGTGGGACCGCGCCTACGCCGATCCCGATTTGTTGCCGTGGATGCTGGCGCAGCGGCGGTAACATCCCCGCTCATGCGGACTCTCTTTGCTGCGCTCCTCCTCTTCGCGACTTCCGTTCACGCCGGCGACATCCCCGGCCTCACGTCGAAGAAACTGAAGAACGGTCTCGAGGTGATCGTGATCGAGAATCACGCCGTGCCGATCGCGACGATCGAGATCGCCGTCAAGAGCGGCGGCTTTGTCGAGACGCCGGAGTACAGCGGGCTCTCGCATCTCTACGAGCACATGTTCTTCAAGGGCAACCGCGCGATTCCGAATCAGGAGGCGTATGTCAAACGCCTCCGCGAGCTCGGCGCGGCGTGGAACGGGACGACGCAGACGGAGCGCGTGGACTACTTCTTCACGCTGCCGTCGCAGAACCTGCGCGAGGGCTCGGTGTTCCTGCGCGACGCGCTCTTCTATCCGCTGTTCCAGCAAAAAGAACTGGAGCGCGAGCGCGTCGTCGTCCTCGGCGAGTTCGATCGCAACGAAGCGAATCCGCAATTCCATCTCTCGCGCACGATCGATCAGAAGCTCTGGTACCAATACTTCTCGCGCAAGAACGTGATCGGCGACCGCGAGGTGATCGTCACGACGCCGCGCGAGAAGATGCAGACGCTCAAGGAGCGCTACTACGTCCCGAACAACTCCGCGCTCCTGTTCGCGGGCGACGTGAATCCGGACGAGGCCTACGCATTGGCGGACGAGTTGTTCAGCGAATGGAAGGCGACGGACGATCCGCACAAGCTCTATCCCGTTCCCGCGCATCCGCCGCTGAAGCAAAGCTCGACGATCGCGGTGATCCAGCCGGTCAACACCGCGACGCTGAAGATCGCGTGGCAAGGACCGTCGATGCTCGAAGACACGCCGTCGACGTTCGCGGCCGACACGTTCTCGTTCATCCTCCAGCAGCCGAACTCGCGCTTCTCGCGCAACCTCGTCGACAGCGGCCTGTTCGACTTCATCAACGTCTTCTATTTCTCGCAGGTGCACACCGGCCCGATCAACGCGTTCGGGCAGACGTCGCCCGAGCGTCTCGACAAAGCACACGCCGCATTGCTGAACGAGATCAAGCACTTCACTGATCCCGATTACTTTACGGATGAAGAGCTGGCTTTCGCGAAGGACCAGCTGGAGTTCTCGGAGATTTACAACCGCGAGCGCACGAGCGACTTCGTGCACACGGTCTCGTTCTGGTGGTCGACCGGCGGACTCGATTACTACCGCAACTATCTCGACAATCTGCGCAAGGTCAGCCGCGCCGACATCCAGAACTACGTGCGCCGCTACATCGACGGCAAGCCGTCGGTAACGGGCGTGCTGGTGTCGGACGAGAACCGCGGCAAGATCGCGCTGCTGAAAAACGCGGAAGTCGTGCGGCCGGAGAAAGGCTCGTCGGCGACGGCGATGTCGACGACGGCGAAAGCAGAGACGCCCACCGAGGAGTTCGACGTGGAGGGAGTGCACGTCATTTTGCGCAGGAATCCGTCGAGCGAGACGGTGAGCGCGAAGGCGTTCCTCAAAGGCGGGCTCGGATTCGGCGGACGCGATCGCGCCGGACTCGAGCTCCTGATGCTGCAGATCGCGGAGAAGCAGAGCAAAAACTATTCAAAAGAAAAAATGGCGCGCGAGCTCACGCGACTCGGCGCGCAGCTCGCCAGCAACGCGACGTTCGACTACTCGACGTTCACGCTCACGTCCTTGCAGCGCAACTTCGCGGACAGCATGCGCGTCTTCCTCGACGCGCTCGCGCATCCGCTCATCAACGACAGCGAGCTCGCGCTCGCGCGCGAGCGGCGCATCAACGCGATCAAAGGCGAGGAAGAAAATCCCGACGCGTACATCGAGCGCCTCTCCACCGAAACAATCTACGGCGATCACCCGAACGCCCTCAATCCCCTCGGCACGGAAGCAATCGTGAAAGCCGCCACCGCGAAGCAGCTCGCGGACCTCCACGCATCGACGGTGAATCGCTCTCGACTGCTGCTCGTGGTCGTCGGAAACGTCACGCGCGAGCAGGTGGAGTCGCTGCTCAAGCCGGTCGTGAAGGACCTGCCCGCGGGCAGGTATCAAGCGGCCGGCATCGCGCCGATCCCGAACGCCGACCGCGCGGCGACAAAGCTCGTCGCGCGCGACCTGCCGACCGTCTACGTGGAAGGCTACTTCCCCGCGCCGAACGTGAAGAGCGACGACTACGCGGCGATGCTCGTCGGCATGAACATCCTCAGCGACCGCCTGTTCGAAGAAGTGCGCACGAAACGCAACTTGTCGTACGCCGCGTTCTCCCAACTCCGTCGCCGCGCCGCGAATGTCGCCGAGGTGTACGTCAGCACGCCCGATCCCAACGCGGCCGTGCAAGTGATTCGAGACGAAGTCGAGAAACTCCGCACGACGCCCGTTCCCGATTCGGAACTGAAGGATTACTTGCGGCAGATGAAAACCGGCATGCTGATGGACCTCCAATCCGCCAACGACATCGCCGGCACCTTAGGAGAGTGGGAAATCAACGCCGGCGATTGGTCCGCCTTCGACGCCACGCTCCGCAAACTCGACGACGTCACGCCGGAGCAAGTGCGGCGCGCGATGGAAAAGTACGCCCACAACGTGGACTTTGCGCTGCTGGGGAAAGTCGAGGGTGTGAACGAGAAGTTGTTGACGTCGTTTTAATGTCCGGCGTCACCGCGCCGTAGTCACAAACAACGACCTGTGGAGCGGCGCCCGCTTCGGGCGCCGGGCACTCGCGGCGCATGAACGACGAGCCCTCGGCGGCCGAGGGCGGCCGCCGCTCCACAGGTTCCCGTGCCCGTGCCGGGGGGCGGGGCGACATAGATCGCTTCGCTCGCCGCCCACCCCGGGCGCGGAAGCGGGCGCGGGCTCGGGCCCGGGCGCGGAATTAGCGCTTTTCCACCACGAACAACTTTCCCGTCTTCGGAAACGCCTTCGGCTTTCCGCTGGCGGTGACGAAGGCGCCGAAGTCGAGGACGTAGATCTGGCCGTCGGGTCCGACCCGCACGTCGACAGGGCGCTCGAAGCCGTTGCGGAGGTCGAGCGTCGATGCGGGGAGCGCGTCGCCTGTATTTCGATTGCGTAAATACGGTGCGATCGCTCCGCTGGCGTCGACGCGCTCGACCTGGAAGCCGGCGTGGTCCGATTTGTTCGGGTCGGTCATCGGTTTGAAGTCGCCCATCTCCGCGAGGAGCAACGAGCCATCAGGCGCGAGGGTCATGCCGCTGATCGCGGCGTGCGGCTTCGTCAGCGCGACGACGAGCGATGCGTCGGGCGCCGCGAGATTGCTCGCGTTGAGATCGAGCACCGGCGGCTGCGGCATCGGCTTGAGCGCGGCGTTGTAGTCGGGCCATCCGTACCACGCGCCGTCGCGCACGCGCAGCACGCTGTCGGGATCGTCCTTGATCGGCCGCGTGCTGCGCATGTCGGCGCCCTGCATTCCGGTCACGAGATTGCCGTCGCGATCGAACGCCAGCGCGACCGGGTTGCGAAATCCCCACGCCACGAGCTCCGGCGTCGTGCTGCCCGCGCGCAGTTTGTAGATCGCGCTCGTACACATCGCACCCGCGTCGATCGTCGTCGCACCCGTGTGTTGAAACGGCTGATATGCGCCGATCGATCCGCCGTTGTTCGTCAGCGCGATGCGCTTGCACGGGATGTCGTGCGCATCCGGATGTTGCTTGAGCCACTTTTGATTGACAGGATCATCCGCGGAGACGACACCGGAATTCGTGGCGCTGCCGACGCCGAAGTACATCGTGCCGTCTTTGTCGAAGACGAGATGATTCACGTCGTGATCGCCCGTCACCGGCACGCCGCGCACCACCACCTCCACCACTCCCCCGCCCGGCCGCACGCGATCGACGTTGAACGTGCCGTCCTTCATCTCGTGCGAGAAGTAGAGCCAGCCGTCGTGAAAGGTGAGACCGATCGCGGTGTCGCCGTTCGGCGCATCCGCGCCGGTCAGCTGCACGCGATCGATGTGACCGTTCTTCGCGACGCGCACGATCTTCGGTTTCAGCATCGGCACCGGCACGGTGTGCGACTCGAGGATGTAGAGCGTGCCGCCGTCGTCCCACGTGAACGCGCTCGGAAAATTGAGGCCGTTGACGACGCGCACCGCGCGATAACCGTCCGGCACCTGGATGTCGTCGACAGCGACCCGTTTCGCGGAGTAGCGGCCGGCCTGATCGGCGGCCTGCCACGCGATTTGTCCGAGATACGAGCACGCGTTGAGGAAGACGAGCGCACCCAATGTCATCCCGAGCGTAGCGAGGGACCTGGGCGGGCGGGGCGCCTTGCTCGTGCCAACCGCCCGCCCAGGTCCCTCGCTCTCGCTCGGGATGACATGCGTGTTGATCATGGTGGCTCCTTCCCTTTCCACGTGAGCGTGAGCGCGATGGATCGTCCCGGCGCCGGGTAAGAGAACGGCACGCTGCCGAGGACGAAGCCGAGCGGCGCGTAGTTGCGGTCCAGCACGTTGTGTGCCTCCAGCGCCGCAACAACCGAGCGGAACGTTTGCGTGAGACGCAAGTCGACGATCGTCGCGTCGTCGAGCGGGAAGCGGTTTTCGTCGTCGAGCCAGCGATTGGCGGAGTGTTCGACGCCGACGTGGACGTGCGCGAAGTCGAGTCCCGCACGCACGACGTGCTCGGCGATGTTCTTCAGTTGATGACTGCTGCCCTCGGCCTGCACGCGCGTCCACGTATATCCAATGGATGCGAAACGGCCGCGATACGACGTCTCGAGACCGCGATGGCGGCTCGAGCCGATGTTGCCGTAGCGGAACGTGCGGACGTCGAAGTCGATCTCGTCGTCGACGTGCATCGCGTACGCGACCGCCTCCCAGTTCACGCCGCGCACGCCCGCTTCGACGTTGTTCGCGTGCTGCGATTTCAGCGACGCATTCGAGATCGTGAAGCCGCCGGGAAACGGACGCTGATCGAATCGCTGATCGAGCGTGGGCGCCTTGAACGCGCGCGCAAGCTGAATGTACGCGGTGACCGCGCCGGCGTCGAACGATGCGCCGACGCGCGGCGAGAACGCGCGATCGCTGACGTCCTGCGACTCGAACGAATCGTCGATGACGTCGTATCGCGCGCCGGCGGCGATGCGCACGCGCGGCGCGACACGCCACTCGCGGGTTAAGAACGCGGCGGCCATCGTTCGCGAGCCGCTGCCGCTGTGGCGACCGCTGCCCTCAGCGGTCGCGGTGCCGCTGAGGGCAGCGGCACCTACATACTCGCTGCGCATCGACTCGCGCGTGACCTCCACGCCGCCGATCTTTTTCGTGATCGAGATGCCGAGCGCTCGCGTGTCGAGATTGCGCGTCGCCGTGTCGCCGAAGCCGGGCGCGAGGAGGAGCGTGCGCGTCACGTCGGTGTGGCGATCGCTGACGTGCAGCAGCAGACCGCCCCGCCGATACGCCGCGCGCACGCGCCGGCTCTCCTCGGCGTCATCGCGAAAGAGCTCGCCGTCGTCGACGCCGGCAATCTCGCGATCGCGATGCGCGGCGTCGAGCGAGAAGCCGCCGAAGGCGGCGTGCGCGAGCGTCTCTTCGTACGCGCTGTGTTTGCGAAACCCGTCGGAGCGCTCGTGCGAAAAACTCGCGTTGTGCAGCGCAGCGCTGACGCGACGTTCGCCGAAGCTGCCGATCGCGATCGCAGCCTGCGATGCGGGACGTTTGCGGAACACCTGCACGACGCCGCCGAGTGCCGTGTCGCCGAAGAGCGATGAGCCGGGACCGCGGAGGACTTCGATGTGGTCGATGTCCTCGATCGGAATCGAGCGCCAGTCGGCGAGCCCCGACTCGACGTCCCCGGCCGGAACGCCGTCGATGAGCAGTTGCACGTACTCGACTTCGCCCGCGCCGAAAAATCCGCGGCTCGACACCATCGGCGGCGCGCCGGGATTCACGTCGATCAGTTGCAACCCAGGAACGAGGCGCAGTGCGTCGCCGAGGTCACGCGCATTTTTCAGATCGTCGGCGCTGAGGACCGTGATCGCGGCCGTGCTCTCGCGTTTCGGCTGCTCGATCCGTTCGGCAGTGACCACGATCGTCTGCGAGTACTGTTGCGCGGCGAGAAAGAGGACTGCGGCGATCACGATCGCGCGGCCTTTCCCGGGCCCGAGTCCGCGCCCGCTTCCGCGCCCGGGGTGGGCGGGCAAAGTTGCTTCGTTCGCCGCCCGCCCTGGGCTCGGAAGCGGGCGCGGGCTCGGGCCCGGGTATCAATAATCGAACACATGTTCGACCGATCCTTCGTAGCGCCGGAGGGTCTGCGAGAGTTGCACCACCGGCACGACGATGAGCAGGCGCTCGCGTCCCGCCTCGGTCAGGATCGGCTGGCGCAGCAGCACGTGATCGGCGTTCGTGCCCATCGGCACGATCACGGTGACGAGGATGTTGCCGCGATTGCCCGCGATCTCGCGGAAGCCGACGCCCTGCTTCGCGAGCGCGGTCGCGCTGGCCATGAATGCTTCGTAGCGCGGCAGCGCGCAAACGTTGCCGCGATCGTCGATCACGACCGTCGTCAGGATCGGCGTTTCGTATGCGGCTTTCGTCGCCTTCTTGATCATCCAGCCGTAAATCGCCTTCACGCCGTACTCGGTCGTCAGGAAATACTTTCGCTCCCATTTCCGAATGAGGTCGGGGCCGAACCAATCCGTCTTTGTCCACAGCCGCTTGAGCGGCGTGACGAAATCGAATTCGTACCATGGGTCTACGCGGATGAAGTCGACGTACTCCTGCGCGACGTTCGCGGCGAGCTTTTCCTCCTGCGTGAAGCCGTGACGGCGCGTCGATTCGGCGAGGCGGCCGATCACGGTCTCGTACAGACTGCGCATCAGATACTCGACCGTCGTCGAGCCGCCGATGACCATGATCATCACGTGATATCCGCCATTGAACGGATATTTGCCGCGCGTCGCGGTCCAGACGGCGTGATAACCCTGCCAGAACTGGCGCGTGTGGCCTATGAAGGGAAAATCGCTCGGATTGTGGTCGCGCGTGAACTTCGCGTATTCGGCGGGACTGAAGACCAGGAACCATTCCGGATACGTGAGAAACGTTTGATCGGGAGGACGAATATCCTTCACCGGCGTCGCCGTCGCCAACAGCAGGACGAGCGCGAGCAGCTTTCTCATCGCACGAACGCCATCAATGTATTCGCCGATGGATCGTGCGCCTGCAGAATGCGCGCGCCGGTGTCGCGGAAGCCGCGTTCATCGAGATAGCGCGCCCAATGGGCGATCGGCGCGAAATGCCGCAACTCGCGCTCGTTGGTGTCCCACGGAATCCCGAGTCCGGCATTGAAGACCGTGTGGGCGAGCGACACGAACGCGTCCATCCGCGGCGTCGTGACGTCGTGATCGCGCACGATGAACAGGCCGCCGGTGCGGAGGACGCGATGGATCGACCGCACGAATGCGTCGAGTTTTTCCGGCGGCGCGTGATGGAGCCCGATGAAACACGTCACGACGTCGATGCCGTGATCGGGGATCTCCGCGCTCAAGGGCGCGTAATCGTCGAGCGGAAGGAACGTGCCGATCTTCGCGAGTCCGCCGCGCTCGGCGATGTCGACCGGTGAGTTCGTCGGCGCGGCGTCGTGGATCACGTAAATCGGCTCTTCGATCCCGATGTGGTCCTGCAGTTCGCTGACATAGCGTCCCGTCGAGCCGATCTCGACATAGCCGCTGATTTTCTTCCGGTCGCCGAGGATTTCGAGCGTTTGCCGCGCCATCTCCTCTTTTTGTTTCTTCAATGCAGGCAGCGCGTACGACACGTCGGCGAGCGCCGGCTTGATGTCCGGCAAGCGCTGTTGGATGTAGCGATAAATCTCTTCGTCGCTCTTCGAATGCACACACGCTTCCTGAATCAGCGCCTGGAAGCGGTCTTCGGGATAGATGTGATAGACGTTCTGCAGGAACAGATAAAACGCATCGAACGACGCGACGCTGCCGAAAACCGACTGAAAATCCGAGTGAAGGAGAGGCAATCCTGCCTGTCCCGGCTCTTCCGGACCGACAAGATTGTCTGTCTTCCACGCGTAATACTTGTCCCACAGCACGTTGCGGAAGCGGAATTGCGGATCGTACTTGCGCTTGAGCGCAAACAACTCTTTCGCGCGCGGATAGGCCTTGTGAAATTGCTCCTCCGTCGCGTGCGGCTGATACGGCAGGTAATACGTGCCGCCGCAGCTCAGTGCCGCGTCAATCAGCTCGCGCGTCCAGACGCCGACGCGCGTCTTGGCGTTCTCGCGTATGCGCTGCTTGTAATAGAGCACGAACGCGAACACCTCGTCGCGCGCCCACGCCAGGAGGGAGCCCGGATCGGCGAGCGCGTGCCGCACCGAGATATTGATCATGTTGACGCGATGGCGCTGGAGAATCTCCGCCATTTTCGGGACGAACTCGTCGAAGCGGTCGACGGGCACGAAATACTCCTGCAGCACGTACGTCGTCGCCTTGCGTGAGAACGGCTCCAGCTCCGCGACGTCGTAGCCGGCCTCGTAATTGCGCCAGTGGACGGGACGGCGCAGGTACAGAATGCGGTCGACGAGATATTCACGGCGCCATTTCCCCAGCGGCGTCTCGGAGATCGCCCACATGAAATACTTTTCGATGAGGCGCAGTCCGCCGGGCCGCTGCAGACGGCGCGATTCCGTCGCCGCTTTCTCCGTTTCGCTCCACGTCACCGAGCGCGCGCGGCTGTAGTGCGGCGGATAGAGATCGGCATTGTGGAACACGGCCTTCTTCGAGCCGCGCACGGTCTGCCGGAAATGTTCGAGGTATTTGCTCGTCGGTAATTTCCTGGCGATCCGCTCGACGCGCGTGTTGTCGGCGAGATCGAGCTCGGCCTCTACGATTACGCCGAGGGCGTTGTAGCCGCCGATCGATGCATAGAAGAGATCGGAATTCTCCGATGGCGAAGCGGTGACCAGCGTCCCGTCCGCGAGCACGAGCGTAATCGAGCGCACGGAAAGAATGAGCGGCCCAAGTCCGACATAGCGGCCATGACAATTCACGCTCAATGCGCCGCCGACGGTGAAATTCGCGTACGTCTGCATGATCTTCACGGCGAGCCCGTGCGGATCGAGAAATTTCTGCAAGTCGCACCAGCGCACGCCCGATTGCACGCGCACGGTTTTCTGTGTCGGCGAAAACTCGAGGATCTGATTGAGCCGCCGCATGTCGAGGTGGAGGCTCCCCTCGCTCGCGGTCTGTCCGCCCATGCTGAAGTGCCCGCCGCCGACGGAAATCGGTCCGCTCGATCGCCGAATCGCCTCGCGCACCGCGTCTACCGATTCCGGCACCACAATGGCCGCCACGCGCACCGGATTGAGCGCGGTCACGTCGTTCACAATCGCGCGCCCGTCTCCATCGAGGAGCGGCAGCTTCACGCTTTGATAGTCGATCCCCTCCGTCAGCGGGTCCGCTCCATACCGATTGCTCCCCTCGGAGCCTTTACGAAACGCGAGATCGAACGCGACGACGATCGGTCCGGCAATCGGAATGACGAGCAGCAGCAACCGGTACGGCGAGCGATCGAAGTCGTGATAGCGCTTCGAGGCGATCACGAACGCGAGCCAGAGAAAGGGCGGATAAAGAATCCAGGTCGCCGCGCGCCCGATCAGCGCCTCGATGCCGGCGAAGAGGATTGCGAACGCAAGAATGAGGAGGATGGACGCGAGCCAAAAGCGAGCGCGCGAGATTCTCCCGCGCGGCAGCAAATACGACATGGAGGGAGGATAACAGCCTCCCGGCCTCCTGGCCTCCTGGCCTTCCGGCCTCCTAGCCTCCTAGCCTCCTAGCCTCCTAGCCTCCTAGCCTCCTAGGAGGCCGGGAGGCTTGGAGGCCTGGAGGCTCTCAGAGGCCCCCTACCTCGGATTCAACTGAAACTCACCGCGACAGCCGCTCGTCACCCAGATGCCGTTGTTGTCGTAGCCCCACGTGCGGTTCTCGACGCACGCGGAGTCGCTGGTCTGGCGAAAGAGCGAGACGCCGAAACGCGTGTCGGCGTTGCAGTGTTTGCGGCGGCCGTTCTCCGACTCGCACACGACGACGTCATTGGTCATCGCCTCCGACACCAGCCGGTTGTCGGTGCGCACGCGGAACTCCGCGCGGCATCCGTTGGCGACCCAGACGCCGTTGTTGTCATAGCCCCAGTCGCTCTTGTAGTCGCAGCCGCTCTTGCTCATGCGCTTGATCAGCCGCACGCCGCCGCTCGTGTCCACCGCGCAGTGATGGCGGTGCCCGTCCAGCGACTCGCAGACCACCGTCTGCGACGTGTACCGCCCATTGTTGTTGTTGCGCGAACCGCGATAGTACGGGTCCGTGCTCGCGCTCGTCATGTTGCTGTTGACGACATTGAAGTCGGCGCGGCAACCCTGGTCGACCCAGATGACCCCGTTTCGGTAACCGTAACTCTCACCGCTGACGCACTTCGTTTTGCTCCACAGCCTCGCGACCGTCACGTAATCCGCCGGGCCGGCCACGCATTCGTGGTAGTGCCCGTCATTGGAATCGCAGCGAACCTTCGTATCCGCGGACGCGGGCAAAACCACAGCCAGAACAAGCACGGACAACAGTCCGAAACCCTTCTTCAGCATCGTTTCACCTCCGAGGCGTTGCATTGCGTAAGTCCTGCCAGAAACATGGGTTATTAGCAATTTTCGCGATGTGGTTGGGCTCGGCGGTAAAAGCTGAAAGGACAAAGGAAAAAGTGCTCCGCAGAGTGGGTGCGCTTTCGGCCGAAGGGCTTTGTCACTTTTACCTTTTCCCTTTTCCCCTTTACCCTTCACTCAAACATGAACTCCTTGAAGAAGAGCTGCCTCCGCTGGACGCTCGTCTATCTCATCCTCGGCGCGCTTCTCTCCTGGCTCGTTTACCAGCGCGTTCCGCAAACGAAGCTCGCGCTGGGGTGCGGATTCGGCGCGGCGGTCCTGGTGTGGTTCTCTATCGGCTACGTCGCCGGCATCGGCGCGCGGCGCGCGGAGGCGCGGATGATGGAGACGGCGATGCGCGGCGAGCGGCCGAGTGACGGCGAGAAGATCGCCGTCGTCGGCACGATCGCTTCGTCGTTCGAAACGCTCGAGGCGCCGATGAGCAAACGGCGCTGCGTCGCATACGAATACAAAGCGATCCCCGAGACCGCGGAGGAGATGAGCGTCATCGACGGATTCGCGCTCGTGCCGCTCTCCATCGATGGTCCGCGCGGATCGATCCGCCTCCTCGCCTCGCCCGATCTCGACTTCCCGTTCGAAGTCTCCTCGCGCCTCGAGCAGTACGACAACTTCCGCGAGTACATCGCGCAGACGCAGTTCGAGCAGCTGCCCGGCATCAACATCAAACGCGACCTCGCGCGGCTCAAGACAGTCCTCGCCGACGACGACGGACGCATTCACTACGACACGATGCGCACGCAGGACGTCGACGTGTCGAAGATGAAGCTCGAGGAAAAAATCCTCGCGCCGGGCGAGCACGTCGTCGCGATCGGCCGCTACTCCGCCGCGAAGAACGCGCTCGTCCCCGACGCGGACGCGATCCTGTATCCGGTGAAGATCACGAAGGGCGAGCCGAAGTCGGTGAAGCAGCGCGGCCGGGGAAAGGACGTGTTCGAGATGTTCCTCGGATGCGGATGTCTCGTTCCCGTCCTCATCGCCGCGATCCTCGGACTCGCGAACCTCTCGCTCGACGCGATCGAACAGCAGTTCCCGGCGAAAGATCCGTCGTGGACCGAAGTGCGCGTCGAGCGTTGGATCCGGCGCGACGTGCGGCCGCTGCTTTCGTCGCAACAATCCGAGTACGCGATCACGCTCCCCGAAGACGCCGCACGCGGAAAGCTGACCGCGAACGGAAAGACGCTGCAGCTCACGCGTGCAAGCGCGAAGCGCGATGATGACGTGATCGAAGTCCGCTTGCTGACCGACGGCAACGAAGGCGTCGTCGCGCGCATCCGCCGCGATCACACGATCGCGTCGCTGCAGATCCTCGGCGGCGGCGCGTTCAACGCCGCCGACGCGGAGATGGAGACGTTCGCGTTCGATGACGAGCGCGTCAACGGACGCATCACGGCGCTCTCACCCGGCGACGGACCGAAGCTGCGCGCGATGTTCCGGGCGCGGTTCTAGTGTCATTCCGAGTCGCATGAGACGACGAGGAATCCCCTGCCGAAGCACGGCCAGCGCTCTGTCGCCGGGGATCCTTCGGCGTCTTCGCGCCTCAGAGGGCCTCGAATGAACGATGAACTGTGGAGCGGCGCCCGCCCTCGGGCGCCGGATTCTCGCGAGAGGTCGGCGGCCGAGGGCGGCCGCCGCTCCACCAGAGAACCGTCATGAAAACTCTCATCACCATCACGCTCGGCGCGATGTCGCGGACGCGCGCGAAGGTCACGAGGAAAACGTTCGGCATCCGCATCGAAGCGGCCGCCGCGACGCAGGCGCGACCGCGACGTTGCGCGCGTTTCTCGAGGACATGCAGGTCCGGCCGCGCCTCGGGGTGAAACGTGAAGAATACCCGTCGTCGAACGTGACGGCGATCGCGACGAGGACGCGTCTCAAACGCGTGGATAATAAGCGCATCCGCAGACTCCTGATCGTCGCCTGTTTCCTCCTCGCGGCTACGCCCGCGTTCGGGGAAGACGAGCCCGAATGGAACTCGATCATCGTCCGCTTCACGATCGATCCGGACGGACGGCTGCACGTCAGCGAACAGGCGCAGGTCGACGTGCCGCCGAATGTGCAGCGACTCGAGCGGACGTATTGGAACGACTCCGAACAGGAGGTGACGTTCGACGCGATCACGCTATACGACGGCGATCGCACGATTCCGCTCATCGACAGCGGCGACCTCGATCACGCGCATCGCTGGCGCCAGCAACTGTGGCCGGGCCGTGCCGCGTGGAGCGTGCGCGACAAAACGGAGACGCCGTCGGGCTGGCGCTCGCTCACGTACGTCATCGAGTCGCACGTCAGCGACACCGTGATCCCGGCGTGGAGCATCCCGCGCGGCAAGGTCAGTCACGACACGAGCGGCGGTCTCACCGATCCGCGCAAGCGACTGCGCGAAGTGATTCCGATCTGGCGCGAAGCGCTGAAGAATCCGAAGCACCGCTTCCTCCTCGATTACCTCTACGACATGCCGCCGCCGAGCACGAAGGGGACGCAGATTCAGCTGCAGATCTACTGGCCGGCGGGGTGGAATCCGGTGCACGAGATCACGCCGGACACGGTCGCGCGTCCGATCAAACGCGACTTCTCCAATCCCGATCAGTACCGCGTCACGCATCTCTTCGAAGAAGACGGGCGCCATCTCCTCACCAGCGTCTACACGCCGCGCCACGCGATTCGCATGGCCGCGCTCGTCGGCTTCCCAATCGTCGGATTGTTGTTCTGGATCATGTTCGTGTTGCGCGAAGTGTTTCGGCGCCCGCGCGGCGTCGACGACGGCGAACAGCTCTTACGCGAAGTCGTCTACAACGAAGCGCCGGAAGTGGTGGAAGCGCGATGGAGCGGACGCGTCGGATTTCCAACCGTTGAAGGATTCCTGCGCAGGCTCGAGCGCGAGCACAAAATCGCGCTGACGATCGAGCCGCATCGCGTCTCGATTCGTTTGCTCGTTCCGCGCGAGCAGCTCTCCGACTACGACAAGGCCGGCCTCTCCGTGTATCTGCCGGACGGAGTGTGGGAGACGACCAGCGACGAAGTGCGCCAGCGGCGCAAAGGCGCGGAGTTCGATCTCGACGACTTGCTGCGCGTGCTGCTGCAGGCCATCGCGAACACGACGAAGAAGAACGAAGGCGCGCCGTGGTACTCGAAGCTGACGTCGTTCGCGATTTTCATCACCGGCATCTATTTCTGTTTCCAGGAAGTCGTGCGCATGGGACGCGAACCGGTCATCGTCGCGGCCGCGCTGATCTTCAGCTCGATGCTGTTCAGCATCTGGCCGGCGTCGCTCTGCCGCTACGCGATCCGCAATTCGCTGAGCAAAGTTCTGTGGCTGCTCCTTCCGCTCGCGATCACGACCCTCGCCGTGATCACGATTCATTTCACGGGCGAAGTGCCGCCGACGTATTTCGGCAGCGCGGGCTTCAGCGTCGCGATGCTCGGCCTGTACAAGGCGATCCTCGCCAGCAGCGCGACGCGCGGCGACAGCCGCCTCGCCCGCGCGCGCAACTGGCTGCGCAATCAACTCACCAGCGCCACGCCGCACCTCCGCCCCGACGCGCTGCCGTGGCTCCACGCGCTCGACCTGCAGCGCGAAGTCGCGAAATCGAATTGGGCCGGCAAACATCCGCAGGCGTTTGCTGACGATGACGTCGAGGAGAGCGATGACGATGACGAGTACTGGCCGGATCTGTTGAGCGCGCATGAGTGAAATGACCGCCCCTGACGCGGCGCTTTCCCGCGCCCGCGCCCGCGCCCGCTTCCGCGCCCGGGGTGGGGGCGAGCGAAGCGACTGCGTGGCCCCCACCCCGGGCACGGGCACGGGCACGGGCACGGGCGGATGAGGGGCACGTCATGAGTGAGCGACTCACGCAACAACTCCGCCGCGACCTCGGCGTGATCGAGTCATACGCCGCGCTCATCGGCACGCTCATCGGCGCCGGCATTTTCAAGGTCACGAGCTTCGCGTGGGAGCTGACCGGACCGAGCGTAATCCTCGGTTACGTCCTCCTCGCACCCGCGATCCTCGCGACGTCGGTCGCGTATTCGGTTTTTCTCTCGACGCCGCTCGGCAAAGAGCCGGGAGGCGAGTACACGCACCTCTCGCGCACGTTTCACGGCTACGGACTCGCGTTCGTCGGCGCGTGGCTGAAGACGATCTCGTACATCGGCGCGCTTGCCTATCTCGCTGCCGCGTTCGGCGATTACCTCATCGAATTGTTCGGCGGCGCGATTCCGAAGAGCGCGGCGATGCCGATCGCGATGGCGTCGCTCGTCTTCTTCTACGCGATCCACGTCGCGGGCGTGCGCTGGTTCGGACGATTGCAGGTCGCGATGTGCGCACTCCTCGGCGTCTCGATCTTCGTGCTCGTGATTCCCGGCGTGTTCGCGATCAAAATGTCGAACTACCAGCCGTTCATCACGCACGGCCTCGGCGGGTTCGCGGCCGCGCTGCCGCCGCTCTTCTTCGCGTACGCCGGATTCGAAGGACTCGCGCAGACCGCCGGCGAAGTGCGCGACTCGACGCGCAGCCTTCCGCGCGTCTTCTTCCGCGGCATTCTCATCACCACGATCATCTACTTCCTGATGTCGGTCGTCGCTTTCGGCGTCCTGCCGGGCCAGCAGCTTCGCGCGGCCGCCGCGCCGATGAGCGCCGTCGCCGGGCAGTACCTCCGCGGAGGCACATGGATCATCACGCTCGGCGCAATCATGGCGATCCTCACCTCGGTCAACGCGACGATGCTCGTCCCCTCGCGCATCGGCGTCATGCTCGCCGAAGACGGCCTCGCGCCGCAGTGGATCGGAAGAATCTCGCCGCGCACCGGCACGCCGATCGTCGGACTCACGATCACACTCATCGTATCGCTGCTGCTCCTCGGCAGCGGACGCGTCTCGCTCGCGCTCAACATCGCCGTCTTCGCGCTCGTCCTCCTCTACTTCCTGCACAGCATCGCGCTGATCTATCTGCCGATCACGAATCGCGAGCTGTATCAGAGCGTGACGTTGCGGATGCCGCGCGGCGTGCAACTGTTCGCCGCGATCCTGTCCGTGCTCGCGATGGGCACGCTGATCGTGCTGATGGTGCGCGACGTCGAGATGCTGAAACTGCTCGCGTTCTGGTCGGCGATCGGCGCGGTGTTGTACGCGTTCGCGCGGATGTCATCCCGAGCGTGAGCGAGGGACCTGGGCTCGGGTGGCGGCACGATGCACGTGCCTCGCAGCCCCGCCCGCCGTGTTGTATGTGTTCGCGCGGATGTCATCCCGAGCGTGAGCGAGGGACCTGGGGCTCGGGTGGCGGCACGATGCACGTGCCTCGCAGCCCCGCCCGCGGTGTTGTACGCGTTCGCGCGGATGTCATCCCGAGCGTGAGCGAGGGACCTGGGGCTCGGGTGGCGGCACGATGCACATGCCTCGCAGCCCCGCCCGCCCAGGTCCCTCGCTCACGCTCGGGATGACAGCGGCGTCACTTCACGGCGTAATCGTCACCGTAAAACTTACTCGTAATGCTGGTGTGGAAGTGGATCGCCTTCACCGGCGGATACTTCGGATTCGCGATGCACGGCAGCACTTCGAGCACTTCGTCTTCCCACACGTAGACGGCCATCGGAAACGACGTGCGCGTTTGCGCGCGCTGATCGGCGTCACGCGGCTTGCTCACGCGATGCGTCGTCGACGGGAAGATGTCGTTGCTGATGCGCTGCATGTAGTCGCCGGTGTTGAGGACGATCGTGCCGCGCGGCGCGAAGAGGCGCACCCACTTCATGTTCCTGCGATTCAACACCTGCAGGCCTTCGACTTCGGGCGCGGGGAGGAACGTGAAGAGATCGACGTCTTCGTGTCCGAGGAGACGTGCGGCGCCGGAGGCATCGTCGATGGCGGACATCGGCGGGTAGTAATTCAGGCGCAGGCCGAAGTTGGTGCCGGTCAACATCGCATCATAGAGATGCACGTCGCATCCGAGGTACGTGAGGAGAGCTTGCATGACCGGGAGGATCAGGCGCTCGTGCGCGCGGACGATCTGCTCGAAGAACGGCGCGTACTCCGGCAGCGGCCAGAACGCCTGCGGCTCGTCGAACGCGCGGCGGCAGAAGACCCACCCTTCGACGAGATCGGGATGCATGTTGCTCGTCTCTTTGATCGGAAAGTAACCCTGGTTCACGGAGCCGAAGCGCTGCGCGCGGAAGCGCATCTTCTCTTCGAGCGTGAGCCGCTCGAAAAACTCTTTCACCTTCACGAACGCTTCGTCATACAGCGCGGGATCGACGCCGTGACCGTCGAGAATCGCGAACCCGATCTCGCGCAGCGCGTCACCGAGCTGCACCGCGAAGTCGGGCGCGCGCATGTCGCACGTGCGGATGCGGAAGTCGTCGTCGAACTGCTCCTCGACCGACTCCGCGAGCGTGTACGTCTGCCGCTTCTCGACCTGGTCGTAGCGGATGAAGTCCTGATTGGTCTTCTGCTGCATGTTTTTGGATAATCGCACGAAAATGAATCTCGACGGCGGTGTGCAGGTCGTGGACATGACAAGCGGCGAGCCCGAGCATCAGGGCGCGCTGCGGATCTGGAATCTCTTCCAGGGCGACAAGGTCTCGATGCGCGTCCTCGAGATGGACAGCGACGGACACGCAGAACTGCGCAACGAGGATCAGGAAGAAGTGCTCTTCCAATTCGACGACGACACCGCATTTCATCTGCCGGCGGGCAACACGCTCGCGATCGACGGCGAGATGACGCTGATCAGCGTGCGCACGCCGGGCGTCCGCGGCACCGGGAAGGAAACGCTCTGCGTCACGCTCGACGACCGTCCGCTGCAGCGCACCGGCGACCGCTGGTACAGCGAGTTGATTCAAGGCGAAGTCACGCAGTTTGTCGGCATCATCCCGCCCGGCCGCGCGCCCGATCACCATCACCTCTACGAAGAAGTGATCTGCATCCTCGAAGGCGAAGGGCGCATGTGGGCCGGCGACTCGAGCACGCCGATCGCGAAGGGCTCGTGCATCTACCTCCCGCGCGGCCAGCGCCACTGCGTCGAAAACAGCGGCGCCGGCGACATGCGGTTGTTAGGCGTGTTTTATCCGGCGGGGAGTCCGGCAGTCCGCTACGCGGACTAGGCTCAGAGGCTCACAGGCGCATAGGCTCAAAGCGAGCCATCGAACTCTATGCGCCCAGGAGCCTGTGCGCCTATGAGCCTCTACTTCCAGCACACGCTCGTGTCTCCCGCCGTGAACGAGTTCCCCGGCATCGGCTGGAAGGGGACGAACTTCGACGGGTCGGTCGAGTGTGAACGCACCGTGTTGCCGTAGTTGCCGAGGGCGGAGTTCATGTTGGCGAGGCGCGTGTTTGTGTCGGTCTGCTGCAGGTTGATCGTCACGAGGCCGGACTGATAGATCTCGCCGCGCGTGTAGGCCGGAGTGCCGCCGACGATTTTGCCGACGAGCAACTCCTTCAGCATCTGCGCGTTCATCTTCTGTCCGCTCAATCCGCCGACGACGTCGGGCGGGAGCAGCTCGGGATTGGCGATCCATCCATTCTTCAGCGCGACTTCGTTGCCGTACACGATCAGCTCGTCGACGGTGTTGTTGAGCGCGGCGTAATCGCGCAGCGGCAGCGCGCTCGCGCCGGTGCCGGTCTCCTGCAAGTGTCCCGCGAGATGCGGACTGTTCGCGCATCCGAGGCCGAACATCACTTTGACGTTCGTGCCGTCGATGTACATGTACGTGCCGGGATCCTGTCCGCCGGGAACCGACGGCGCGTCGTCGCCGCAGTACGTCGAGTGCGATGACGTGTCCTGCAGGATATGCAGATACAAACCCATGCGCGCGACCTGCACCGGCACCGGCGTCGAACTTGGAGACATCCAGAGCGTGCCGGTCGTCTTCGACGGATCGTTGAGATACGACTCGAGCTTGTCGTAGTAATCCTTCGCGCCGGTGTTCGTGTCGAGGTTGAGGATCTTCAGGCCGGCGGTCGCGGTGATGTTGGCGCCGCGATTGTTCGCGATCTTGAGGAACGGCACGGTGCCGGTGATGTTTCCTTCGAAGCAGTGGCTCGCCGTCGTGTCCGACTCGAGGCCGACCGTGCAGAGCAGTCCGGGATCAGTGGACGCGATCAGCGCCCACTCGCGGAGATTCGCGAGCGTCTTCTGATACGTCTCGTCGATGTGCACCGGATAGCCGGGACGCGGGTAGTACAGCGGATACACCGCCTGCACGCCGCCCGCGCCGTGGACGTCCGTGCCCTGCCCGTTCGGCGAGAACGAGACGACGTAGTGATCGAGCGGACCGTCGGTCTTGTTGTTCGTGCGCTGGAAGCCGTTGAACGCCGCGGCCATGAAGTTCTTGCCGGAGTTCGAGGCCGAGGCCGACGTGCCGCACTGATCGATCGGGTTGTACAGCGCATAGTCGGCGACCTCGTTGTACGCCGCGATCCAGTACGCGACGTCGGCGCGATAGCCGAGGGCCTGGGCGATGAAGTAGGTGGAGTCGGCGTGGACCATCGAGCGGCCGGGCTGGATGGCGAAGAAGTCGGCAACCTGCTGGGGACAAACGCGATTCGGCGTGTTGAGGGGACTGAGACAGTTCGGATTGATGCACCAGCTGAGCGGACCCTTCTGCCCCTTGCGAGGGATGCAGAGGTCTTCGAGAAACGCCTGCGACGGCATGGCCAACAAGAGAAGGAGCGCAGAGAGAACCAGCCATTGTTTTCGCATGACTTGGAGAGTGTCCGGCGGGGCAAATCCCTACCTGGAGTTGATAGGACAGATAGGACGAATAGGACCTATAGGTCCTATCTGTCCTATCGTTCCTATGATTCAGCCTCTTTTTCCGCAAACCATGAGGAGAACACCATGTCTGATGTCCCGAAGTTTTTCCGTTTGAACGTCGAAGTCGGCAGTCTCGACGAGGCCGTCGCTTTCTACACGAAGCTCCTCGGCATCCAGGGCCGCAAGCAGCCCGGCTCGCGCTGTTACTTCGAGGCCGGTCCCGTCACGCTGCAAGTCGTGCAGGTCGCGAATCCGCACACCGCCGCGAAAGCGCTCTACTTCACCGTCAACGACCTCGAAGCGATCTTCGAGCGCGCGAAAGAGCTCGGATGTCTCTCGCAGGAAAGCGTCCACGACGCGCCGGGCGGCGGCATCGTCGTGCGGCCGTGGGGCGAGCGCTCGTTCTACGCGCTCGATCCGTGGAAGAACCCGCTCTGCTTCGTCGAAGAGGGAACGGTCTACACGGGCTGAGGCTTTTCGTGTGGGGCAGGTTTTCTAACCTGACTCCCGGGCGGCAGGCTGGAAAGCCTGCCCTACACCGGCCGAGGCGGTGCTTTTCTCCGGCGATCGAGCTGGCGCATCACCAGCCGGCTCAGCGCGGTCAGCGTGTCGCGCTGCGCTTCGTTGAGGCGGCGCGGGCGGACATCGATCGCGCAGATCGTGCCGAGCTTGAAGCCGTCCGGCGTGATGAGCGGCGCGCCCGCGTAGTAGCGGATGCGCGGCTGCGACGCGACGAGCGGATTGTCGGCGAAGCGCTCGTCGGTGATGGCGTCGGTGACTTCGAAGATCTGATTGCCGAGGATGGCGTGGCCGCAGAAGGAGATATCGCGCGGCGACTCGGTCAGCTCCTCGTCGACGCCGATGCGCGCCTTGAACCAGTTGCGCGTGCCGTCGATCAGTGCGATGAGCGCGATCGGCGTGTCGCACACGCCGGCGGCGACGTGCGCGATGTCGTCGTAAACCGCCTCCGGCTGGGTGTCGAGGATTTGGTACTCGCGAAGCGTCTGCATCCGCTGCGGCTCATCGGGCGGAATCGGAGCTTTGAGCATATGTAGTTCTACGATCGAGATCGAAAATCAGATGGCTGCGCGTCCGCGCGGCGTCTCCGCGATCGATGAAGCGCACCTCGAGTCGCGGCGAGTGCAACAACTCCTGCAGCATCGGCCGCTGCAGCGTGAACTCCCAGAACGGACGCGACGCCGTGACGAACACGATCTCGTCCGGCGCGCGATCGCGATACTTTTCGATCAGCGGTTTCTGCAAACTTCCGGCCGCACGCGAGGACATCTGCCAGTAATAGTCGGATTTGTAGTTGCTCACGAAACCGTTCGCGAAGATCACGACCAGTGCGGCGATCCATGCCCACAGGAGAGCGGGCGTCCCGCCCGCCCACCGGGGGCGGGCGGGACGCCCGCTCTCCTCCAGGCAAAGCCCGATGAGCAACGCGACGCCGGCGAGCGCTTCGTACACGTAGTAAATCTGCAGATTGCGATTGAGAAGCGTCGGCGCAAAGTACGCAGCGATCCAAACGAGCGGAAAGATCAGCGCGCGACTCCGTCCGGCGATCAGCGTGACCAGTAACAGCGCGATCAAGCAGAAGTACAAAACGATCGCGATCCACAACCTCGTCGCCGCCGCGCCGGTCACGCCGTTGTCGAAAAAGGAGAGGTTGCCTATCGTCGAGGTGAGAATCGCGAGCTTCGCCGCGAAGACATCAAACGACAACTGCGGCGTGTACGTCGGATTGGACGTCGGAAGACTGCCGACGATTGCGAAGCGCAGCGCGAGCGCGGCGACAGCCGCGATCACGAGAGGCCACGATCGACGGATGCCAATCAGTGCCATGACCACCGCGACCACCACCACACCGTGATCCTTCGTGAACATCGACAGAACCGCAAACGCAAGTCCAAGCGCATAGTCGATCGTCCGCCGCTCCTGGATGAATCGCGTGAAGAAGAGCAGCGTGGCCAGCAGCAGCATCAACATCACGATCGAGTCGAAGAGGTTGATGTAGCCGATCGTCGTCAGATGCACCTTCGAGATCGCGAACAGGAAAAACGCGATGACGTGCGCGCCGCGCGATGTTACGAGCCGCAGCAGCAATCGGTGGAACAGCCAGAGGTTGACGACCGAGAACGCGAAGTTGCGAAGATGAAACGCCCACGGATCCTGCGGCAGCAGGAAATGCCACGGCAGACTCGCCGCGAAGAACAGCGGCCGAAAAAAAATCACATCCGTCGCGCTGAACAGCGCGCGAAAGAAATGATCGCCGTGATCGTGGAACTGCTTGAGGTACGTGAAATTCTCGCCTAAAAAATACGCGTCGAACGCGGGGCGCGTCATCACCCACAAAAGCAGCGCGCCCGCCGGCACCAGCCAGCGGGATTCGGATGATGGGCGAGGCGGATTCGTCATCCTGAGTTGTGGCGACCGCTGCCCTCAGCGGTCGCGCGGCGCGACGCGCCGCTGGCCGGCAAAGCCGGCGGTGCCGCTGAGGGCAGCGGCACCCACAAGGTTTCTGCGAGATTTCTTCACATGCTCGGCGGCACGCGCCGCTTCGTCGCCTGTTCGAACGCATATCCGAGCTTCAACAGCGTGCCTTCGCTGCAGGCCATGCCGGTGAAGGTGACGCCGAGGGGGGAGGGTTTGGCTTTGAAGGACTCGGGGAAGGCGGGCGTCGGCGCGTTGGGCACGAGTCCGAACGGGACGATCACCGACGGATAGCCGGGACGCGCGGCGACGTTCGCGCCGACGCCGTCGGGAAACAGCAGCGCGTCGAGGTTGTTCGCCTTCATCACTTCGTCGATGCCGTGCGTCGCGCTCAGGAAAATGTCCTTCGCGCGGTCGGACTGGTAGCGCTCTTTGAACAGCTCGAGATCCATCGCGTCGGAGATGTCGAGGAGCGACTGTCCGTACTTGATCGCGCCGAGCTTCTCGTGCGCGCGGTTCCATTCGCGCAAGTCCTTCAGTGTTTTCACGGGAGCTTTATCGCCTAGCGATTTCAGCCAGGCGTTGAAGTCGCGCTCCATGCCGTAGGCGAGATCGACGGAGCACTGGCGCTCTTTCACGTCATCCATCGTCGTGCAGACGCCGAACAGCAGCAGGTTGTTCTTCGCGTCCTTGTCGACGATGCTCGGGATGTCGGCGGGGTCGACGATGATCGCGCCCTGCGCTTTCAGCACGTCGATCGCCTCGTTCATCACTTTGAGCTGATCGGGGTTGAGACCGCCGCGATCGCGATCCGATCCCGGCGCCTTGATCTTGTCGTAATAAAAGGCGCGCGGAATGCCGATGCGCGCGCCCTTCAATCCGTCGGTCTTCAAAAACTTCGTGTAGTCGCCGTTCGGCGTGCAGTGCGACGTCGCGGGATCGTTCGGATCGGGACTCGCGGCTTCGAGCACGCCGAGCATGATCGCGGCGTCGGTGACGGTGCGCGCCATCGGACCGGGCGTGTCCTGGTCAGCCGTGATCGGGATGACGCCGTAGCGGCTCACGCGGCCGACCGTCGGCTTCACGGCAGCGAGCATGTTCTGATTCGACGGACTGAGAATCGAGCCCGACGTTTCGGTTCCGACGTTCGCGGCCCAGAAGCTCATCGTGGTTCCGGTACCGGAGCTCGAGCCGCCGGTGAAGAGCGCGGGACGTCCGTCGGCCGTCGCCTCGCGCGGATCGCGGCGAGGATCGTAGGGATTGAATCCGTAGCCGTTGAGCGAGTTGTAATTGGCGGGCATCGGCGGATTGCCGGCCACCCAGTTGGCGAGCTCGGTGAGCTGCGTCTTGGCGATGATGATCGCGCCGGCGTCGCGCAACTGTTTCGTGATCGTCGCCTCGTACGGCGGCACGAGCCCTTCGAATGCGAGCGCGCCGCCAGTCGTCGGCATGTCGGTCGTGTGAATGTTGTCCTTGAGCGCGATCGGAATTCCGTGCAGCGGTCCGCGCACCTTCCCCGCCTTCCGCTCGCGATCGCGCTCATCCGCTTCTTTCAGCGCATTCGGGTTCACGGTCATGATCGCGTTGATCTTATCTTCGTACGTCGCGATGCGGATCAGCGACTGCGTCACCAGCTCGCGCGACGTCACGCGCCCCGACTTCAGCGCGGCCTGCATCTCCGGAATCGTCGCCTCGACGATGGAGAAGGGCTGCTTGTTGTCGGCGGCGAGCGCGGAGAACGCGCACACGAAAAGAATGAGGACGATCGACTGCTTCATAGAAGCAGATTCTATTGCGTGACCGTCAGGTCCGTGTCGTCGATCAGGAAGCTCGTCGCCAGCGAAGAGTCCTCGATGCCGTAGAAGCGAACCTTGATCGTCTGCCCCGCGTACGCCAGCACACTGAACGACTTCTGCACGTAACTGCCGCTCGTGTAGTCCTGGTTGGAGTACGTCGCCAGCGTCTGCAGCACCGTCCCCGACGTGTTCAGGATCTCGATCCGGAGAAAGTCGAACGGCGAGCCGAGACTCTCGCTCGTATCGATGCGCACCCAGAAGCTCAGCGTCGCGGTAACGGCGTCCGCCGGAATCGTGACTTGCTGCTCGCACGTATCGATGTGCGTGGTTGCATATCCGTTGAGCCACGCTTTCCATGCCCCGCTTCTCGACGCCGGATTGGGGCCGTTGTCGATCACGAACGGGGTGGCGACCCAGTTCACGGCGCCGGACTCGAAGCCGGGATTGAGCAGCAGTTGCAGCGGCGGAGGAGGCGAGACATATGCGCCGGCTGCCGTGCGCAAGTCGGAGACGTGCTCGCGCCTCACCAGCGTGCTCCCGGCCGTAATCGCCGGATCGGTGTAGGCAAACACGGGAAGACCGAGAACCGACCGCGCTGCATCGAGGCTGCTTCGGAGCTCGGCCAGATGCAGCCGCTTCACATTGATCGCGGACGACAGCGCGGGATCGGTGAACGTTCCCGCCCCGAGTACCGCAAGCGTGCGAACGGCATTCACCGCGGTGCGCAACTCCGAGAAGTGAACGGCTTTGATCTTCGTGCTCGTCGTGAGAATCGGATCGGTGAAGGTGAATGTGGACGCGAGCGTTTTGTTGCTGTCGGGCGACAGATTGAGCGATCCGTCGATCGCGTTGACTTTGTAGAGATAGGCGGTGTTCGCACCGACGGTCGTGTCGAGGAACGATGTCGCCGAAGGTGAGCCGACGAGCCCGAACGAGCCGTTCGTGACGGCGCGATACACGCGATACGTCACCGGTCCGGGCGACGCGGTCCACGTCAGCGAGACGTTCGCGCCCGAAAGCAGCGCGCTCAGATTCGTCGGCGCTGTCGGAATTCCCGTCGCGGTTGCAGACACGACGGACGAGTTGCCGGAATCACACGTGCTGCCGACCGACTGGACGACGTAGTAGTACGTGACATACGAACTGACGTTCGTGTCGATGTACGGCGAGGCGGACGGCGATCCAACGAGCGTGTACGGCCCGCCAGCACTCGTCGCGCGCGAGATCTTGTAACTCGTCGCACCGGAAACGGCGCTCCAGGTGACGTCGATGCGATTGTTGCCATTCGTCGCTGCAGACGGAGACGGCGCCAGCGGCGAGGGACACGTCGTTCCATTGAAAACCACGAGCGCGAAGTGTTGGTCCGTCGTGTCGCCCGTGCCGGGAGCGCCATCGCCGGCAAGAGAGGTGGCGCGAACGGTGATCGTGAACGTTCCGCTCACGGCACCCGCGGGGAAATAAACCGCTTCGACGTTGTTCCGGTTGTCGGCCGTGCCGCCGGTCGTGGAGACGCCGCTCGCGAAGACGTTGCCCTTGTAAACGTTCGCGCCGATCGTCACTTCGAGATCGAGATCGTTGACGAGCGCGGGATTCGCGCCCGCGGCGCCCGGCGCATCCGACCACACGAGCGTCACGCGGAACGGTTTCACCGCGCTGTCGATGACTCCTCCGGTCGAAACCGTCTGGCCGGTCGTCGTCAACACGTCCTGCTGATTGTTGTAGATCATCGACACCGACGGGTTCATCGCGTTGGCGAGGCTCAGCCTCCCCCACCCCTCGGTGTTGTTCGGAATGAATCCCGCAGGATCAGCCGTCGGATCGACTGCGCTATTGATTAGGATCGCCTTCGACATGGCGGGCGAGGGAACTTGTCCGCCGTTGAGCGACTTCCAGCGCTGCTGGATCAGCGCGGTCGCGCCGGCGACGTGCGGGCAGGCCTGCGACGTGCCGGTCGAGTAGCGGTGGAACGCGTCGATGTTTCCCCACAACGTGTCCGTTCCCGAAAGAGCGGACGCGATCCACGTTCCCGGCGCGATGATGTCGGGACGGATGCGCGAATCCGCGGCCGGCCCGCGGCTGGAGAAACAGGGGACCTGATCGATGTTGTCGGCGTTGATGGTCCCGCAACCCGCGCCGCCTGTCTGCGACGGCCTGTAATTCTCGGTGGCGCCGACGACCACGATGTTTTTCGCGGGCTGCGGCGAACTGATCGTGCCGGCGGATGGTCCGGAATTGCCGGCGGAGAAAATGATCGCCAATGGCTGGAGGCCGGGCATCGTGGTCGACGCATCGTGGACGAGCGCGTCGTACTCCGCTTCGAAAAGATCGTAGGTCGTACTGACGTTCACCGTTCCCCAACTGTTCGAGGAAACCGTACCGGGCGAGCCGTTGGCCGCGGTGGTCGCGACGATATCGGCTTGCGGATCGGTATCGGAACCGCCGTATCCACTTCTGAGAAACGGAATGTTGATGATGTGCGCCTGCGGCGCCATGCCGCTCGCGTACAAGAACCCGCCGGAGTCCGCAGTGTGCGCGCACTGTCCGGCGATGATTCCCGCATCGTGGTGCCCGTGACCTTCCGCGCCCGCGGCCGCACCGTGCCGGATCGTTGCGTTGTCGGTCACGCGTCCGGTTAAATGCCCTTCCGTCGTATCCACGCCGTCGTCGACGACGCCGACCGTGATGCCCGTTCCGTCCCACCCTCGGCTCGTGAGAAATGCCGCGTATCCCGCGGAGGGAACGGTCGTGCCGCTGTAATTTCCGGCGGAGATTTGATTCGAACGTTCGTCTTGCGTCGCCACCGGATACCACGTCTCGATGCGCGCAACCTCGCGCTCCGCGGCGAGGTCCGCGATACGGTTCGTGTCGAGCTCGATGACGAGCGCGCGGAAGTAGAGGCTCTCGACGTCATCCGCATAGTCGACATGTCCGCCGAGCTTCTCGATCAGAGTGTTTGCAGCAGCAGAATCCTCCGCGCGAAACACGGCGATGCGGTAGCGCTGCCGGTCGGCCTGCTTCTTGACGATCGGTCTGCCGAGGAGCCAAGTGAGATCGTCGGAGAGCTTGTAGGCGGGATGATGAAGACCGGTCCAGCGAATTTCGGATTTGCGCACCGTCGCCGATTTGAATTGCGCAGGCGTGCCGCGCACTAAATACGCGTTGTCGGGAATGTAGTGGATCGTCTGAAGGCCGGCGGCGCGCAAGTTCTCGAGCCAGGCATCGCGAACCGGTCCGTGGAACTGGACGAGGTAATAGCGCGGCTCGTTGCCGGTGTCATGATCCTGGAAGCGGGCCGGCAGTCCCGGATCGCCGCTCGCGGGATCGAAACGGAACGGGCCGAGTCCGATCTTTTCTTCGACAGGCTCCGCATCGAGACCCGCGTCGAGCGCGTGCTGCAGACCGTGATCGGGAACGCGCACGAGGACAAAGGAACCGTAGTCCTCTTCGATCGTGCCCATCTGCCGCGCCGTCGCACGATCGGCTTCGCTGCGAATCGTCACGCGAACTCGTGACGCGGACGGATGGAGCTCTTTCTCCTGCGCCGCGATGGTGGCGGCGAGAACGACTGCAACGAATCCAACGAGAAACGATCGAAAAGAATGGAACACGGACCCACCGTTTTTCCGGCTCAATGGCGCTTGTTGTCGTGAAGCTCGGACGGACATCCATCCTAACAGAGTTGCAGGCGTCGCCGCGGTGACGCGCACTGAAGTAAACTCTCCGCATGGGTCTGACTTCTTTGATTTGGTTTCTGCTCATTGGTCTGATCGCCGGATGGCTTGCGGGACAAGTCATGAAGGGCGGCGGTTACGGCATCATCGGCGACATGATCGTCGGCGTGATCGGCGCGCTCATCGGCGGCTGGCTGTTCGGTCAGCTGGGGATCGCGGCAGGAGGATTGCTCGGCTCGATCATTACCGCCTTCGTCGGAGCCGTGATTCTGATTTTCCTGTTGCGCGTGATTCGGCGGGCGTAGCCCCATGCCTCAAAGCGGCGAGGAATTGAGCGCTTACCGCGTCACGATCCCCGCCACTTCTTCCGGCACTTCCTCTGCCACCTCTTCTTCGACGTGCTCCTTCTTCTGCAGCTTGTCCATGTACACGTAGAACACCGGCGTGACATAGAGCGTGAGCATTTGCGAGAAGAGGAGGCCGCCGACGACTGCGAGTCCGAGGGGGCGGCGCGATTCGGCGCCGGCGCCGAGGCCTAACGCGATCGGGAGGGTGCCCATGAGCGCGGCCATCGTCGTCATCATGATCGGGCGGAAGCGGACGAGACACGCGTCGTAGATCGCGCGCTCGGCGGTGACGCCCGACTTCTGCGTTTCGATCGCGAAGTCGACCATCATGATGCCGTTCTTCTTCACGAGGCCGACGAGCATGATCACACCGACGAATGCGTAGATCGAGAGATCGACTTTGAACACGAGCAGCGTGAGGAGCGCGCCGAAGCCCGCGAACGGGAGCGCCGACAGAATCGTGAGCGGATGGATGAAGCTCTCGTACAGGATGCCGAGGACCATGTAGATCACGGCGATGGCCATGATCAGCAACAATCCGAGTCCCTGCATCGACGATTGGAACGCCTGCGCGGTCCCCTGGAACGACGTCGTAATGGACGCCGGCAGCGTCGAGCGCGCGGCTTGATTGATCTGATTGACCGCGTCGCCGAGGGAAACGCCGGGCTTGAGGTTGAACGAGATCGTGACCGACGGCGTCTGGCCGGAGTGATTGACGGTCAGCGGTCCGACGGTCGCCGTCACCTTCGCGAACGCGGACAGCGGCACGAGCTCGCCGGACCCGGCGCGCACGTACAACAGCGCCAGCTCGCTCGGATCCATCTGATACTTCGGATCGACTTCCATCACCACCTGATAGCTGTTCGTCGGCGCATAGATCGTCGACACCTGGCGCGTCGCGTACGCGGAGAAGAGCGCGTCTTCGACTTGCTGCGCGGTCAATCCGTACGACGCTGCGCGGTCGCGATCGATGTCGACGCTCACCTGCGGATTGCGAATCTGGAGGTCGGTCGTCACGTCGACGAAGCCCGGCAGCGCGCGCATCTTGTCGAGCATCTTCGTCGACGAGTCGTACAGCACCTGCGTGTCAGGGCCTTGCATCGTGTATTGATAGAGACCCTGCGAACTGCGCCCGCCGAGGCGGATGGGCGGAGGATTCTGCAACGAAGCGCGAATGCCCGCGATCCTGCTGACCTTCGGGCGCATCTGCGTGATGAGCTCGTCCGCCGAATACTTGCGCTCTTTGCGCGGAATGAGGCGCATCGAGACGATGCCGCTGTTCGCTCCGCGGATCGCGGAAAAGTACGTTGCGACGTTCGGGTCTTTCGCGACGACGTCCATCACTTCCAGCTGGTGCCGCACCATCTCGTTGAATGAGATACCCTGCGCGGCTTCGATCTGAATCAGGATCTGTCCCTGATCTTCGCTCGGCAGGAAGCCTTTCGGAATCTTCACGAACAGAAATCCGGTCGCGATGAGGATCGCCAGCGACGCCATCAGCGTCGCGAACTTGTGCCGCAGCACGAAGCGGAGTCCCGCCGCGTAGACGGCGAGCATCTTCTCGAAGAACATCTCCGTCGCTTCGTACAGCTTGTTGTGCCGCCCGTGGTGCGGGCGGATGAAGCGCGCGGCGAGCATCGGCGTGAGCGTGAGCGAGACGAAGCCGGAGACGAGAATCGATGCGCCGATCGTGACGGCGAATTCGTGGAACAGGCGCCCGAGAATGCCGCCCATGAAGAGAATCGGGATGAAGACCGCGGCCAGCGAGACCGTCATCGACAAAATCGTGAAGCCGATCTCTTTCGATCCGCGCAGCGCGGCCTGGAACGGCTTCTCGCCGCGCTCCATGTGCCGCACGATGTTCTCGAGCATGACGATCGCGTCGTCGACAACGAAGCCGACCGAGAGCGTGAGCGCCATGAGAGAAAGGTTGTCGAGCGAATAGTCGAGCAGATACATCACCGCGAACGTACCGACGATCGACATCGGCAGCGCGAGACTCGGGATCACCGTCGCGGAGACATTTCGCAGGAAGAGGAAGATGACGAGGATGACGAGGAACAGCGTGAGCAGCAGCGTGAACTTGACGTCGTTCACCGACTCGCGGATCGACTCGGCGCGATCGCGGTGGATGTCGAGCGTCACCGACGCCGGCAGTTCCTGGCGGAACTTCGGCAGCAGCGCGCGAATCGAGTCCGACACCTGCACGACGTTCGTACCGGGCTGTTTCTGCACCGCGAGAATGAGCCCGCGCTTTCCGCGGAACCAGGCCGCGGTCTTGTCGTTCTCGACGCTGTCGAACACGCGCCCGAGATCGTTGAGGCGGATGGGCGCGCCGTTGCGGTACGCGACCGTGATCGGACGGTAGTCGTCCGCTTTGAGCAGCTGTCCGTTCGCGACGATCGTCGCGGCTTGATGCGGCGTGTTGAGCACGCCGGTCGGCAGATTCACGTTGCTCGCGCGGATCGCGCTCACGACTTCGTCGATGCCGACTCCGCGCGTGGCGAGCTGCTGCGGATCGAGCTGCACGCGCACCGCGTACTTTTGCGCGCCGAAGACGTTGACCTGCGCGACGCCCGGAATCGTCGAGAGGCGCTGCGCCATCATCGTCTCGCCGTATTCGTCGAGCTCGTACAACGGCATCGTCTCGGAGTGCAGCGCGAGGTAGAACACCGGCTGGTCCGCGGGATTGACTTTGTTGTACGACGGCGGACTCGGCATGTTCGGCGGCAGCTGCCGCTGCGCCGCTGCGATCGCGCTCTGCACGTCCTGCGCGGCCGCGTCGATGTCGCGCGAGAGGTTGAACTGCAGCGTGATCGAGGTCGAGCCGAGACTCGACGCCGAGGTCATCGAGTCGAGGCCGGCGATCGTCGAGAACTGCCGCTCCAGCGGAGTCGCGACCGCGGACGCCATCGTCTCCGGCGACGCGCCGGGAAGACCGGCGTTGACCTGGATCGTCGGGAAGTCGACGTTCGGCAAGTCGCTCACCGGCAGCTGGCGGTACGCCATCACGCCGAAGAGAAGGATGGCGATCATGATCAACGTGGTCATGACCGGACGGCGGATGAAGATTTCGGAAATGTTCATGCTTTGGATGGCAGATGGCGGATGGCGGATGGCGGAGGCAGTTTTCGTTTCTGCCATCCGCCATCTGCCATCTGCCATCTAGCCTTTGATCTCATGATCCGGAGCGCGGAGCCATCTGCCCTCTATCCCTTGATCTCGATCTTGCTCTTAGGTGTAAGTCGCAATTGACCGTCTGTCACTACGACCTCCCCCACAGCAAGGCCTTTGTCGACGATCGTGTCCTGTCCGATGGTACGGAAAACGGCGATCGGGCGCATCTCGACGGCGTTGCCGTTCACGACGTAAACGTACTGCCCCTTCTGTCCGACTTGCACGGCGCGTGCGGGAACGACGATCGCGTCGTCGCGCTCCGCCACTTTCATCGCGACGGTGACGAACTGTCCGGGCCACAAAGAACGGTCGCGATTCGGGAACGTCGCTTTCAGCGCGATCGTGCCGGTCCGCGGATCGACCGCGTTGTCGATGAATGACAGCGTGCCGCGTGCCTGACCAGCGTGCACTTCGGTGTTCGTCGTGACGCTGGTGTGAATCGTCGCGAGCTGGTCCTGCGGGATGGAGAACTGCACGCGCACCGGCTCGATCTGATTGATGACTACAAGCGGCGTCGTGTCGTTCGCCTTCACGAGATTGCCGGCGTAGACCTTGAGTCCGCCGGTGCGTCCCGTGATCGGCGAGCGGATCTCGCAGTACGAAAGCTGCAGCCGCGCGTTCTCCGCCGCCGCCCGGTCCGCCGCCGCCACCGCCCGAGCCGCCTCGGCCGCCGACACGATGCGGCTGTACTCTTCTTTCGTCACGTAGTCTTTCTTGACGAGGTCGTCGTAGCGCGCCTGCTGCGACTCCGCGTTGCGCAGCAGCGCTTCGTCGCGCGCGAGGTTCGCCTGCGCCTGCTGCAGCGTGGCCTGATACGGACGCGGATCGATCGTGAAGAGCATCTGCCCCCGCGCGACATCATCGCCTTCCTTGAACCAGACGCGCATCAGCTGACCGCCGGCGAGCGCGCGTATTTCCACGGTCGAGAGCGGCTGCACATTGCCGATCGCCTCGATCTCCAGCGGCACGTTTTTCTTCACGACCTGCGCGACGGTAACGGGCACGGTCTCGTCGCGAGGCTTTTCGGTTTTTTCGGCGCAAGCCAGTGAGCCGAGGACGAGAATCGCCAAAGCACTCGAACGCAGAACGCAGAACGCAGAACGTAGAACGTAGAAATCACGTCCGCCCCATTTCTTCATTCTTCGTTCTGCGTTCTGCGTTCTGCGTTCTGCTCTTCTCATCGATTCAGCCTTCCTGTGTCGTGCGCGAGCTGCGCTACGGCGAGAAACCAGTCGGTACGGGCTTGAACTTCCTGCGCGCGCGCATCCTGCAGTGCGGCCTCGGCAGTCAGAACATCGAGGATCGTGCCGATGCCTTCTCGATATCGTGCGCGCGCGACGTCCGCCGATTGTTGCGCGCTGGTGAGCAAATCGCGACTTGTTGTCAGCCGCTGCTTCGCCGTGCGCAACGCGTAATAGCTCGTCCACACATCGAGCGAGACCTGCTGCGAGAGATCGCGCAGCTCTTCGCGCGCGAGCTCCGCCTCGATCTCGGCCTGGCGGATGTCGTACGTGTTGCGATATCCGGTGAAGAGCGGGAAACGCAGGCCGACGATCGCGGAGTGCGGCGTCGTGTGATCGCCGTTGCTGAAGAAGTTGATGCCGGTCGACGCGGATGCGGTGACGGCCGGCAATCCTTCTGATCGCACCTCGCGAATGCGCGCGCCCGCGCGTTCCGCAGCGGCGCGCGCGGCCGCTAGCTCAGGACGCTGTTGCTGCGCGATCGTGATCAGCTCATCGACGGCACCGCTGATCTCTTCCGTCGGAATCTCGCTCGGCAATTCGCCGAGGGAAAAGTTCGTCGTCGGCGCGATGCCCATCGCGGTCGCCAGCGCGCCTTCGATCGCGTGCAGGTTTCCTTCGATCGTGTCGTAGGTCAGCTGCGCCTGCGACAGCGCGGTGCGCGCCTGCAGCACATCCGCAATCGTTGCCACTCCCGCGTTGTGCCTTGCCTCGGCCGCATCGAGCGTCGTGCGCCGCGCATCGAGCGTCACCTTCTGCGCCGCGAGCAACGCCTTCGCGTCGAGATATTGATAGTAGGCCTGCTCGACGCGCAGGATCACGTCCTGGATCACTTGATTGTGCAGAAAGTCGGCGGCGATCAGCGTCTGCCGCGCCTGCTCGACGCGCGCGCCGCGTCCGCCGAAATCGAAGAGCAGATACGTCAGCGCGACCGAGGGACCGAAGGAGAAGTGCGAGGTGTTCGTGTGGGCGAGCGATGCGTTCACGTCTACGTTCGGCAAGTACGCGGACCGCTCGCTGCCGAGGCCGGCTTCGGCGGAACGCGCGCGCAGCCAGGCCTCGCGCGTCTGCGGATTGTTCTCCAGCGCGACGTCGATGATGCGCTCGAGCGTGATCGGCGATGAATCGGCGGTGAACGCCGCCGGCGCGGGGGTCTCGATCTTCTGCGTGACCGTCGGAGTCCACGGCTTCGCCGGCGTCTCCGACGTCTTCACGTCCGGCGCGACGACCGAGCGGCATCCGATCATCATGAGCAGCGCGACCAGCGCGCAAACACGACTCATAAGCACCCGATAACTCATGAAAACGGTTTCGGCTTCCGGAAACGGTGAACGAAGGTTAACAGTGTTCACTTCGATTGTGCTGGACGGGCGGCTTCGGGGTGCTCGGCGATGATGCGCGTGCGCAGCGCAGACGACCACTGGCAGAGCGCGCCGCGGTCGGCGTCGGTGAGCTTCGCGTGCGCGTGCAGCGGTAGATACGACTTGAGCGGCATCTTCCGCTCCTTCACCTGATCGCAGATCTCCTCGAGCTTGCGCGCCTTGCGCCGCGGCTTGAAGTCCGCCCATTCGTCGAAGTTCAGCTCCTTGCGTCCCTTCTTCACATGGTCCGCGAGCCACCACGACACCGGCGAGATCCGGTTGTACCACGGCCACACCGTGCGATTCGAGTGACAGTCGTCGCACGAGCGATGAAGAATCGTGCGCACCTCCGGCGGGACAGACTCGACGTGATACAGCGTCTTCGTCTCATCGACGCGCGGCACGACGATCGACGGACGGAAAAACTGCGCGACGATGAAAAGGACGAGGAGAACGAGAAGAACCCGCGTCAACCACTTCATGGGCGCGGGAGTGTAGCAAGCCTCACGGTCTCCTGGCCTCCAAGCCTCCAAGAAAACCTCGGAGGCCGGGAGGCTTGGAGGCTCAGAGGCTAATCCCTCCGCGTGTCCGCGTAATCGATCCGCACCGCGTCGAAGTACCCCGTGCGCGTCCACTCGCCGTCGACTTCGAGATAGTCGCCGACTTTCAGCTCGCCGAGGCCGCGGTCGTTGCCGCGGCGGACGGTGACGGGACTGTCGTTGCCTTCGGCGATGATCACGAACGTGCCGTGGCGATCGTCGACGCTGTCGACTTTCCCGCGCACGGTTCCGTACTTGAACTTCAGATCATCGTGCCGCCCGTACGACGCTGCGTCGCGATAGCAATCGAAGCAGTAGTAGTCGTAGTAGCCGCGACGGTTGTAGTAGCCGCCGAAATTCACCGGCATCCCGATCTGCAGCACGAGCTGGCGAAAGCGCGAGGCCGGCACGAAGAACGGATAGCGCGCGCCGTCGATCCAGATGCGATAGCCGCCGCGATACGCCTTCATCTGCGAAATCGATCCGTGCGCGTAATACGGCTGGCGTTTGTCGCCGGCGAACGCGGACGCGGCGATCACCAAAAGTGCTGCGAGGACGAACTTCCGAAGCATGACCTGACCTCCTGCAAATCCCATTATTGGGACGAACGGTTTAACGTTCCGTGACGCTTCTCACGCCTTCCTTCCGTTACTATCCGCGCCCATGCGCAGACTCAGCATCATTCTCGCCATTCTCGCCGCCACGTCACTTTCCGCACAAACTGCCGACGAGATCATTGCCAAGTACATCCAAACCGTCGGCGGCATGGATCGAATCCAGGCCGTCAAAACGCTGCGCCGCACCGGCAAATTCACGGGCGGCGGCGGATTCGAAGCACCGGTCGTCGAGCTCAATAAACGCCCGAACAAAGTGCGTCAGGAAATCACGATTCAGGGACTGAGCGGCGCCACCACCTACGACGGCAGCACCGGCTGGAAGCTGGAGCCGTGGGAGGGCAAGAAGGACATCGAGTCCCTCGGCGAAGAAGAGCTGAAGGGCATCATCGAAGACTCCGACTTCGATGGTCCACTCGTGAACTATCAGGCGAAGGGCAACAAGGTCGAGTACGTCGGCATGGAGCCGGTCGACGGCACCGACACCTACAAGCTGAGAGTCACGCTCGCCAACGGCGACGTCCGCAACTACTACATGGACGCCGACTACTACGTGCCGATCAAGATCGACACGAAGCGCATGGTGCGCGGCGCCGAGCGCGAGTACGAGACGACCCTCGGCGACTACAAACAAGTCGGCGGCTGGTATCTCCCCCACTCCGTGCAGACGAACGCGAAGGGAAGTCAGAATCGCGCGACGACGACCTACGACACGATCGAAGCGAACATCGATCTGAATGACACGCTCTTCGCGAAGCCTGCCGACGCGAAAGCTGCGTTCGCAATCCAGCTTCCGAAGGTGACTCCCGAACAAGCGTCATCCGCGCCTCCCGCCGCCGCCGATCGCCCGATCAAAGTCGACTCCGACACGATCTCCGGCCTCGGCGCGCGCAACATCGGATCGGCGGCGATGTCCGGACGCATCTCCGACATCGAGGCCGTGCACGAGAAAGGACGCCTCACCGTCTACATCGGCTCCGCGAGCGGCGGCGTGTGGAAGTCGGTCAACGGCGGCACGACGTACAAGCCGGTCTTCGACAAAGCAGGCACGCAGTCGATCGGCGCGATCGCCATCGACCCGAAAAATCCGCGCACCGTCTGGGTCGGCACCGGCGAGTCGTGGACGCGCAACAGCGTGTCGATGGGCGACGGCATCTACAAATCCACCGACGGCGGCGACAACTGGACGAACGTCGGTCTGCCGAATTCGGAGCGCATCTCGAAGATCGCCATCGATCCGGCCGACACGAACACCGTCTACGTCTGCGTTCCCGGAAAACTCTGGAGCGACAGCACGGACCGCGGCGTCTACAAGACGGCCGACGGCGGCAAGACGTGGTCGCTCATTCTGAAAGGCGGGAACGCGTCGACCGGCTGCTCGATGCTCTCGCTCGACGCGAAGAATCCGAAGACGCTCTTCGCCGGACTGTGGGACTTCCGCAGAAAAGGATGGACGTTCCGCAGCGGCGGCGACGGTCCCGACAAGCCGAGCGGCAGCGGTCTTTACAAGTCGACCGACGGCGGTGCGACATGGAATGAGCTCGACTCGAAGTCGGCGAGCGGATTGCCGGCCAAGCCGTGGGGCCGCGTCGCCGTCACCGTCGCGCCGTCCAATTCGAACGTCGTCTACGCGCTCGTCGAAGCGGTTCCGCCGAAAAACGCGCTCTATCGCTCCGACGACGGCGGCAAGACGTGGTCGCTGCTGGATCGCAGTCAGATGATGATCTGGCGTCCCTTCTACTTCGCGAACCTGATCGTCGATCCGAAAGACGAGAACAAGATCTACAAGCCGGGCGGCGGCTTCATCGCCTCGAACGACGGCGGCAAGACGTTCAGCGACATCAGCGGCGGCGCGCACGGCGACTTCCACGACGTCTGGATCGATCCGGAGAAGACCGACAACCTGATCGTCGGCGACGACGGCGGCGTCTGGTATTCGTACGACGGCGGCAATCGCTGGTGGAAGGCGGACAACCTCCCAGTCTCGCAGTTCTACCACGTGAGCGTCGACATGGACATGCCGTATCACGTGTACGGCGGGCTGCAGGACAACAGCTCCTGGGTCGGCGACTCGGAGTATCCCGGTGGCATCACCAGCAGCCGCTGGGAAAACATGTTCGGCGGCGACGGATTCTGGATGTTCGCCGATCCGAGCGACAACGACTACATCTATGCCGAATCGCAGGGCGGCTACATCGGACGCGTCAACCGCAAGATGCACGAGGCGCGGCAGATCCAGCCGCTTCCCGGCTACAAAGAAGGCAAGCTGCGCTTCAACTGGAACACGCCGATCCACATCAGCCCGAATCAAAAAGGCACGATCTACCTCGGCTCACAATTCCTCTTCCGCTCCCGCGACCACGGCACGACGTGGGAGCGCATCTCGCCCGATCTCTCGACGAAGGATCCGGCCAAGCAGATGCAGGAACAGTCCGGCGGCGTGACCGTCGACAACTCCTCGGCGGAAATGCACACGACGATCTTCGCGATCGCGGAGTCGCCGAAGAACGGCGACGTGATCTGGGCCGGCACCGACGACGGCAATCTGCAGGTCACGCGCGACGGCGGCAAGACGTGGACGAACGTCGTCGGCAACATCAGCGGCCTGCCGAAGAATGCGTGGGTGTCGTACGTCGACGCGAGTCCGTACGATGAAGGGACGCTCTTCGCGACCTTCGACCTGCACACGTTCGGCGACATGCATCCGTACGCCTACAAGACGACCGACTTCGGAAAATCGTGGACGCCGTTGATCGCGAGCGACGCGCCGGTCAAAGGCTACGCGCACGTCATCAAGCAGGATCTCCGGAATCCCGATCTCCTCTTCCTCGGCACGGAGCTCGGTCTCTGGGTCTCGCTCGACGGCGGCAGGCAGTGGGCGCAGTACAAAGGCGGCGACCTGCCGAATGTCGCGGTGCGCGACCTCGCGATTCATCCGCGCGACAACGATCTCGTCATCGCCACGCACGGCCGGGGAATCTGGATCGTCGACGACATCACGCCGCTGCGGGCGCTGACGCCCGGCGTGCTCGCAAAAGACGTCGTGTTCCTCCAGACCGCGCCGGTCGAACAGAAACTCTCCTCGTTCGGCGGATGGGTCAACGGCGACGCGGCCTTCGAAGGGGCGAACGCGCCGCAGGATGCGGTGATCACGTACTACCAGCGCCGCCGCCACATCTTCGGCGACATGAAGATGGAAGTCGCCGGCGCCGACGGCAAGACGATCAGCAGCGTGCCGACGAGCAAGCGCCGCGGACTCTCGCGCGCTCTCTGGTCGATGCGCCTCTCCGCGCCGACCGTGCCGCCCGCCGCGAGCGCGGACTTCGGCGCCGCACGCGGACCGCGCGTGCTGCCCGGAACGTACACCGTGCGTTTGTCGAAGGCGGGCACGACGTACGCGACACCGATGGAGATCGTTCAGGACCCGCGCTCCAAACACTCCCTCGCCGATCGCAAGGCGCAGTTCGATCTGGCGATGAAGCTCCGCGATGAGTTGGGCACCATGAGCGCCGCGGTCGAGCGCATCAACGACGTCCGCCTCGCACTCGACGACCGCGCATCGAAACTGCCGGCCGCCGACGCACTGACGAAGAACCTGCGCAGCGCATCGTCGCAAGTCGACGAGCTCCGCAAGCGCATCGTCGCGACCAAAGAAGGCGGCATGATCACCGGCGAAGAACGCCTCCGCGAATTCCTGACCACGCTCTACGGCAACGTCCTCTTCTACGACGGCGCCCCGACGCAGGACCAGATGCAACGCGCCGACGCCATCGCCCGCGAGCTCGCCGACGTCACCCACGACTTCGACGCCTGGAGCGCGAAAGAGCTCCCGTCGATCAACACCGCCCTCGCGAAAAAGAAACTCGATCCCATCAAGCCGATCACCGTCGCCGAGGCGCTCACGCGCCTCCGCGCGGGCGGCGGCGGTGAGGGGGCGGAGGCGGCGCGGGAGAGATTATTCGAGAGGAACTAACAAACCCGCGCCCGCGCCCGTGTCCGCTTCCGCGCCCCGGGGCGGGAGGCGAGCGAAGCGACTGCGTTCCCCCGCCCCGGGCGCGGAAGCGGGCACGGGCTCGGGTGCGGGATTAGTGCGCGCGGTCACAGCTGCGTAGGGCGCGGGGATCGATCATTGCGTCAGCAATGACGTTCCTCGCGCTCATCGCCGCCGCCGCGATCACGATCCCCAACCCAATCCTCTTCGTCACGCAGGTCCCGATTCCCGGCGACTTCACGACCGTCGCGTCGACGTTCGGCAATCAAAACGGGCAGATCGACTCAGCGCCGCGCGGCGGCGATCTCTGGATCATCTATCCCGACGGCGTCGTGAAAAATCTCACGCGCACCGCGGGCTTCGGCAACGACGGGATGCAGTCGGACAAAGCGATCGCGGTGCGCGAGCCGTGCGTGCATTGGAGTGGCACGAAGGCGCTCTTCTCGATGGTCATCGGCGCGCCGAAGCAATATCAATGGAACGAGTACTACTGGCAGATCTACGAGATCACCGGCCTCGGCGAAAACGAGACGCCGGTCATCCGTAAGATTCCGAATCAGCCCGCGAGCTACAACAATGTCAGCCCGTTCTACGGCACCGGCGATCGCATCCTCTTCACGTCCGATCGTCCGCGAAGCGGCGAGCGTCATCTCTATCCGCAACTCGATGAATACGAAGAAGCGCCGACCGTGACGGGGCTCTGGAGCCTCGATCCGAACACGGGCGACCTGCGCATGCTCAACCACGCGCCGTCCGGCGTCTTCTCGCCGTTCGTCGACAGCTACGGGCGCATCGTCTTCACGCGCTGGGACCACCTGCAGCGCGATCAGCAGGCCGACACCGACAACGTCGAGGGCAATGTCTACGGGACGTTCGACTACGCGGACGAAAGCGCGGGCGCCGCGAAGACGACGCAGCGTGTCGAAGTGTTTCCCGAGCCGCGCAGCACGCAGGGAAAAGTCGAGGGATTCACGATCAATCACTTTTTCCCGTGGGAGATCAACGAGGACGGGACGGCCGAGGAGACGCTGAATCACGTCGGAAGACACGAGCTGCACGGCTACTTCGATCGCAGCTTCAACGACGACGGCGCGCTGCGCGAGTTCATCGCCGTCAACAGCGGACGGATGAACCAGCACGACATCAACAACTTCCTCCAGATCCGCGAAGACCCGACCCGTCCCGGCCGCTACCTCGGCACCGACGCGCCGGAGTTCTACACCCACGCGTCGGGACAGCTCGTGCGCCTCGATGCGGAGCCGTCGCGTCCCGCCGATCAGATCCAGGTCGAGTACCTCACGTCGCGCCAGAACACGAACGGTCATTACCGCGATCCGCTGCCGCTGTCGGACGGCACGCTCCTTGTCGTGCACGCGCCGGAAACGCGCAACGAACAGAACGAAGGAACGCGCGCGATGCCGGCGTCGCGCTACGCGTTCCGCATCAAGACGCTGAACGGCGAGACGCTCACCGGCGGCCTTAAAGCGACCGTCCAGTACTGGGATCCCGACGTGCTCGTGTCCTGGAGCGGCGACTTGTGGGAGCTGACGCCGGTCGAAGTGCGCGCGCGCCCGAAACCGCTCGCGCGCGTCGCGACACTCGAAGAGCCCGAGCTGCGGATCTTCCGCGAAGAAGGCGTCGATCCCGCCGCATTCAAAGCCGACATCGCATCGAAGAACGTCGCGCTCATCGTCAGCCGCAACGTCACGACGCGCGATGCCGCCGACAAACAACAGCCGTTCAACCTCCGCGTCGAAGGCACGTCGCCTTCGGCTTCATCGACGAAACAGTACGCCGTCGCCAACATGCAGTTCTACGAAGCGCAACAAGTGCGCGGCGTCGGCGGCGTCACTAATCCCCGCCCCGGGCGCCGCGTCCTCGCGCGCAATTCGTCGTCGACGAAAATTGCGGCCGACGGCTCCGTCGCCGCCCTCGTCCCCGCCCGCCGCGCGATGAGCTGGCAGACGACCGACGCGAGCGGCGCGCCCGTCGTGCGCGAGCGCTACTGGCTCACGTTCCAACCCGGCGAAGTCCGCGTCTGCGGCTCCTGCCACGGCGTCAACTCCCATGACCAACTCGGCCGCACACCGCCGCAGAACTCTCCCGAAGCGCTGCGCGCGATTTTGAAAACGTGGAAGGCGGGACAGCCGAAGGTTGGAAAGCGGCGATCGGTGCGGCAGTAAACTGGCGCCGGACTTCGCCATACGTTACGACTGCCCGGCGGATGGACAAAAATTCCGATGTCATGAAACGTTTCCGCGGATCCTTTCACTACTAAGTGAAGGATGCCATGCGCAGGTAGGGAATCGGCGGCCGCTGTCACTCCTAAAGTAAGCCACACACTGGATGAGGAGGGATCATGTCCAAAGCCGAGCGACCGGGGATGGTCGGTTGGTACGACCCTGACCAGCTCGCGCGCACCGGCGTCGATGTGGCGATTTCCACGATCTTCGGCCGCGAATCCGATTTTCGCGCGCTCGAAGCGTTCACCACGCCGCAGGGCTCGTTCTTTCAGTGCTGCACGTGCAAGCCTGGCGAGCCGGCATGGATCGACTACGTCGGCGACACTGGCGACGGGTGGAACTCGACGTACAGCGTCGCTTACTGGCTTGCTCAGCCGAAGCTGACAGTCGCCACGAGCGACGGGGCGGCGGGCGAAACCACCCACACCGGACAGGTTCTCCTCTTTGGCGGCGACCAGGTGTATCCGACCGCGAACCGCGCTTCGTATGAGGAGCGTCTCGTGACGCCTTACAAGAGCGCGCGGGAACGATCCGACGAGCCATACCCGGAGGTCTACGCCATCCCCGGAAACCATGACTGGTACGACAACCTCGTCAGCTTCACCCGCCTTTTTTGCAGCAAAGAATGGTTCGCCGGCTGGCGCACGCGTCAGAAGCGCAGCTATTTCGCGCTGAAACTTCCGTACGGCTGGTGGTTGGTCGGCACGGACATCCAGCTTGGCTCGGATATCGATTTCGCGCAACTCGATTACTTCAAAGAAGCGGCGAAAGCGATGCAGCCCAACGACCGCATCATTCTCTGCACTGCCGAGCCTCATTGGATCTATGCGCACCTATATCGCAAGACCGAACCGCATTACTATAATGAGAAGACGCTCGCCTTTCTCGAAAGCGAGAAAGTCTTCGGCGATCGCATTCAGATCTTTCTTGCCGGAGACCTGCATCATTACCGCCGCCACGAGGGAGAGGACAAGCGTCAGAAGATCACCTCGGGCGGCGGCGGCGCATTCCTGCATCCGACCCACGGTCCGCAGGTCGAGGAGCTCCATCAGGATCTGCTCGAACAATCGGATGACGGCTCTCCGCCGGTAACGCGTCACAGCACATACACGCGCCGCGCGAGCTACCCCGATGCGAAAACCTCGCGCAACCTGGCCTGGCAGAACCTGCTCTTTCCATTTCGGAACGCGAAATTCGGCAAGCTGATCGCGTCACTCTACGTGCTCGTGGCCTGGACGATTCTGAACGATGTCTCACGGGAAAAGACGCTGCTGCATGCTCTCGGACAAGCGCTCAGCAATACGGTACGCGCGCCATCTGCGACATTCACGGTCGTGCTCCTCCTTCTCGCATTCGTGTTCTTCACCGACACGCATTTCCTGCTCTTCCGCTGGCTGGGCGGAGGCTTCCACGCATTGTTGCATCTCAGCGCGATCTTTTTTATCGGCTGGGGGTCGGCGCTGTTGACCATTTGGCTCTATCCGCAGCTCGCGTATCACCACACGCAACACATGATCGCCACCGGCATCGTCATCTGGTTCGCCGGCTGGCTGGTGGGCTCGTTGATTTTCGGTGTTTACCTGCTCCTCGCACTGAATGTCTTTCGTCGCCATACCAATGAAGCCTTCTCGTCATTGAAGATCGAGGACTATAAGAATTTTCTCCGCTTCCGTCTCGATCCCGACGGGACGATGACCATTTTCCCAATCGGGGTCGAGAAGGTTGCCAGAAAGTGGAAAACCTCATCTGCCGCCGCGGGGCCGAAATACGATCCCGACGGCGATTACACGAAACCCTTCCTCATCGAGGAACCAATCATCATCCGGCCGGACGATCTCCGCCGTCCGCCGCACAATGAAGGTGATGCGCCATGATCTGGGACTACATCATCATCGGCAGTGGCTTCGGCGGTTCGATTACGGCCTGTCGTCTGGCGGAAAAGAATCAGCGCGTGCTCGTCCTCGAGCGCGGCCGGCGGTGGGTGGAAAAAGACGATTTCCCGATCACAGAGCCGTGGATTTTCGATCACAAGCATCCGGAAAAGCACAACGGCTGGATCGATTTCCGGTTTTTCAGAAAGATGAGCGTGATCCAGGGCGCCGGCATTGGCGGCGGATCGCTCATCTACGCGAATATCTCGGTCGAGGCGCGGCCCGAGGTTTTCAAAAATGGCTGGCCAGCAGAAATCTCATACTGCGAGCTCAAGCCATATTACGACAAAGTCGCCAAGTTCATGAATGTGCAACGGGTGCCGGAAAACCAGGTGCCGGAGCGCTTCAGACTCATGAAGCGTGCGGCTGACGCCACTGGATACGGTGACCGCTTTCGCGGGGTGGATCTCTGCGTCGAGTTCAATCCGAATCTCGACATCACGAAAACCGTCGACGCATCCGACGATGAGCTGATGGCGTTGTCGAAGGCCTCCAGAACGGTCAATCAGCACGGTGTCGAAATCGGCAGCTGCGTCCATTGCGGCAACTGCGACATTGGATGCACGTATCACGCGAAGAGCACGCTGGAGAAGAACTACATTCCAGTCGCCGAGCGGGCCGGCGCCGAGTTCCGGCCGCTGCATCTTGTGCGAACGATCGAACCGCAGAACGGCGGTTATCTGGTTCGTTTCGAACGGCTCGTCGACGGCGAGCGTAAGCCGGGCAGCGAAACCGCACGCAATGTCATTGTGGCCGCCGGCTCTCTCGGATCGACAGAGCTGCTCCTCCGCTGCCGCGACCAGTACAAAACCCTGCCGCACATCAGCCGCTTTCTCGGCCACAATTGGACCTCCAACGGCGACTTCCTAACTCCTGCGTTTTATGACGATGCCCACAAACCATATCCACATCGCGGCCCGACGATCACCTCGATCATCGATTTCGGCGACGGCGTATATAAAGGGCAGAAATTCTGGGTCCAGGATGGAGGCTATCCGAATATCCTGCTTAATTACCTGAACCGTTTCGAAAAGAAGCGCGCGCGCGCCCTGGCTACATTACTGGAGAACCGCTTCGACGACAACGTGATGCCGTGGTTCGCGCAAGGCGTCGACGCCGGCGACGGGCTGCTTCACCTCCGCCGCAGCTGGCTCCCCCCCTGGCGCAAAGAGCTTCATCTTGATTGGGACACCAAGACGAATGCCCCATTATTCGACGCCATTTTCGAGATGCATCACCTGCTGTCGAAGAAGACCGGCGGTACGCCGCACGATTCGCCGTTCTGGAAGTTTCTTCGTTGGGCGGTCACACCCCATCCGCTTGGCGGCTGCAATATGGGAACGTCGCCGGCAGACGGCGTCGTCAATCACAAGGGAGAAGTCTTCGGCTACAAGGGCCTTTATGTCGCCGACGGCTCGATCATCCCGGTGCCCATCGGCCGCAACCCAACGCGCACCATCGCCGCGCTCTCCGAGCGCATTGCCAAACTGATGCTGGAATAAGGAGACGACGATGAGTCCCAAACGTTCATTGATCCTGGCAGGCGGGGGAATCAAAGTCGCCTTTCAAGCGGGCGTCCTGCAGGTATGGTTGGATGAAGCTGGCTTAAAATTCGATCATGTCGACGCCGCAAGCGGCGGCGTATTCAACCTGGCCATGTTGTGTCAGGGCATGAACGGTACGGAAATCGCCGATGCCTGGCGGCGCACCGATCCGAAAGAGGGCATCAGCGTCAATGCCAAAGAATTGATCAAGCTTCTGTACGCGGAATCGCTGTTCACCATCGACGCCTATCGTAAGAACGTTTTTCCTGTCTGGGGCCTGGACTGGACGAAGATCCAGCAGTCGCAGCTCGAGGCCTCGTTCAACGTCTTCAACTTCAGCAGGAAAGAAGTGGAAGTGCTCGCGCCGGCACAGATGAACGAAGATTTTCTCGTCGCCTGCGTCTCCCTGCCGATGTGGTTTCCACCGGTGCGCATCAACGGACAGACGTACATCGACTCCGTGTACATGACCGACGCGAATATCGACGAGGCGATCCGCCGCGGTGCGGACGAACTGTGGGTGATCTGGACCGTTTCGGATAAAGACGAATGGCATCCCGGCTTCGTCGCCACGTATTTCCAGATCATCGAAACGAGCGCCGACGGCCATTACAAAGCGAGCCTGAAGCGGATCGCCGAGAACAATGCCGCGATCGCCGCCGGGCAGCGGGGCGAGTATGGCCGGCACATCGAGGTGAAGGAATTGAAGGCCGACGTGGCGCTGCATTATCTCGTCGACTTGAGCAAAGACCGGATGACCGAGGCCGTGAATCTGGGAGTGAAACGCGGGCGGGAATGGTGCCGGGAACAGGGCATTCCTTTGCCGAACGAAGGACACGATTATCCGGTCGACGTGCACGAGGCCCATACCACGCTCAGTTTCACGGAGACCATGAAGGGTCATGTCGGTTTCGGCGCTGCCGATTTCGAGAGCGGGGCCGCGCAGGGACGCAAAGACCATAATGACTTGAGCGTGCACCTCACCGTCATGGTCGACGGTGTGAACCGTTTCGTCACGCGCCCCGAGCACGACGCCACGATCACCGGCACGGTGTCGTGCAAGGCGCTCGGCGGCAAGCGCGAGGTGAGCGAGGGACACTTCAACCTCTTCGTCGACCAGACGAACGCGTCACAGAAGCGGATGCTCTACCGCCTCTTCTTCACCGACGCCAACGATCGCAAGCTCACGCTGACGGGATTCAAGGAAATTCGCGACGATCCCGGCTTCGATCTATGGAAAGACACGACCACGCTCTTTATGAATATCCTCGAAGGACATATCCCCGAGGGAGAGGATGCGGGAGCGACGCGCATTGCATCCGGAATCATCACTATCCACTTGTTCGACTTCCTCCATCAGCTCACGACGTTTCGCACCACCGGTCCGACGCTGGCCGACCGCGCCAGCGCGATGGCGCGATTCGGGAGACTCTTCCTCGGCAAACTGTGGGACGCCTATGGCCGCGGCGTCTTGAGCACGAGTCCCTTCTAACTGCGAGGAGCAAAGCACCATGAGCACCGACGATCCGGCACGAAAGGCGCGTCTCGAAAACTCGAAGGACATGATTCCCGTTCAGGGAACTGTGGACGTCGAGGTCCCCATCGACACGCTATGGGGAGCATTCACGCATGCCAACCTGTGGCCGGAGTGGAATCGCTGCTTTTTCTGGGTCAAGAACCGCGATCTCGTGGCCGGCCGGCAACTGGTGTGGGCGTTTCAGCCGATCAAGTGGTACTACCTGTACAAAATGTTCGCTACCGCGAAGATCGTCGAGCTCGAGCCGCAGCGCAAAGTGACATGGCAGGTCACGGTATTTCCCGGCATGTACGCGCGGCACACCTATCACGTGGAGCACCTCGGCGATGGCCGCACCCGTTTCGGTTCCTGGGAGCAGGCCATGGGCTGGGGCTTTCGCATCATCAAACGCTTCTGGATCACGCATTTCACCTTCGTCAAAGACGAGTCCTTGATCGGCGCGCGCCGCCTGGAAACGATCTACAAAAACGCCGGCAATCTCAGTGAAGCGGCCATACGCGGAGCGAAAGAGTGAAGCGCCGCATTGCCGCTGTCGTAATCCTTCTGCTCCTCGGCGCACTGGTCTCCGGCGGATGGTTTTATCGGCGGTATTTGCGGCTCGAGCACGATGATCTCGCGCCGAATATTCATGCGGTCCTCGGCGCGGGCGGCAATTCCGTCATTGTCCACGGTCATGGGCAGACGCTTCTCATCGATCCGAAGTTTCCGCCCGGCTCGGCGTGGCTGCGGCGATGGATGACCGGACACGGCGGACCGCCCACGATCATCGTCGATACGCATTATCACTATGATCATACGGACGGGAACCCTGAATATCCGAACGCGCGCATTGTGGCCCATCGCCTTGTGCCGGACTTGATGCGGCAGCGCGATGGCGCATTCTGGGCACAGCACCCGAACGCGATTCCAAAGACGCTCATCGACGACAGCGGCACGATCGACGTCGGCGGTCAGCAGGTAGCGCTCGTCCATCCGCCTCATGCACACACGCAAGGCGATCTCTGGGCGCTGGTCCGCTCCGGCGACAAAGAGATCGTCGCCACCGGCGATCTCGTCTTTCATACCTTCTATCCATTCTTCGACCTCGGTCCTGGCGGCGCGGACGTCAAGGGCACGATCACCGCCGTGCGCGGGATGACTGCCGCCCATCCGCACGCCGTCTTCGTTCCCGGACATGGTCCCTTGGCAACGGCGGAAGAGTTGAATCACTATGCCGATTACCTCACCGATCTGGATCGATCGGTCGCCAAAGCACGGCGCGACGGCTTGAGCGAAGATCAGGCCGTCAAGCATATCGATCTTTCGCGCTGGCACTTTTCCGTTCTGCCGTCATTCCACGACCGGCACCTCTGCTGGGCGACCGCTGCCAACAATATTCGCGCCGTGTACCGGCTTCAATCGGGCCGGGGCGATGCCGCCCATCCACCCTGCTCTCTCTGGAGATGATGATGACGACTGTCGACAAACCGGCTGCTCAGAGCGAGGGATTGCGCGCCGCGCTCGAATATCCTTTCTTCAGCACGATGTTCAATCGCCGCTCGCGCCGCATCAGCAAGGGCGTGCGATCCGTTCCCGCCGGGAGTCTGAGCTACGCCTCGACTCAGGAGCCGCAGCCGCTCACGCCGGTGGAGGAAGCACTGCTCATCGCCGCCACCGGCATTACCGGCATCACCATGCCGGACATGCCGTTTACGTCGGAGGACGGCAAGGACCTGGTGGGCTCACCGATGCTGGCCATCAACGGCCGCGCCGCCAGCAGTCCCGACAATGCGCAGGCCACGCACTTTTTCCTGATCAACGACAGCGGTACGTATTTTCTCAAGCGGCCGGACGACGTCGATCCGAATCTGTTGCGCGGGCCGATCACGGATGAACAACTAGTCGCCTACGCCGAGAAATGCAAACATAAGATCCTCGACCGGAGGCTCGAATTTCCGCGCGTCTATCCGTGCTACATCGGCCGCAATAAATACGTGTCCAATCTTCCCGGCAGCACGATGCTCGTGCCGGTGGTCGACCTCACCTGGCAGTACATCAACGGCCTGATGTTTCTTCTGTCGCAGCCGGATGGATACCGTCCGGCGTTCATCGACGACTGGAACTTCTATCGTTCTGCCGGCGTGAAGAAATGGGTCAGGAACGGTTTCCTCAATAAAGACCTGCCGATTCCTCTCGGCTTCATGAATACATTCCGCATCCACATCGAAGCCGATCTGCTTCTGCAGAACTTGTTGATGACGATCCAGGCCATGGGACTCGGCGGATGGGTCCATGCCGCGTTCGTCGGCCCCCTGCTTCTCGGCGACGAGGAATACAAGAAAAAATACGGCGCAGGGCTCGGCTTTCGCTTCGAGGAACCGAAGAAATGGCTGCGCCGCTATCTGCTGCGCCCCATTACGCCGCTTCCGGCGTGGCGCCCCAATCCGGTCGGTCTCGACGGCGTGCTCGAGGGTCTCTGTCCCCCGTACCAGAAAGACATGTCGGCGGCAGTCGACACGCTCGTCGCCCACAAATATGGTTCGGACGGTCTCTACAAAGACGCAAAGAATTTCGAAGGGATTTTCAAGCCGCCGCTCGCCAAAGCCTTCATCGACGAAGTGCCGCACTATCACCAGGAAGTGATCGACTGCGTCAAGGACGTCTGCAATTACATCTGGAATACGTACGGACGATTTCCGGCGCACGTGGACGCCATGTTCGTTCCCGGCGTCTGGATCCAGGCGCATCATCTCGACCTCCGCTATTACGACCAGCTTTACGAGGGTGGATATTCGGCGACGCAGGCGAACCATCAACGTCTGTGGCACGGCCGCACGGAATAGGGAGAGCGCAGGATGAGCTCGATTCCTTCTCTCACCCGCAAACTGATCCGCGTTCTGCAGGTCACCGCGTTGGGGGCCAGTGCGCTGATTCTGTTGTTCGTCGTGGTGCTGCTCATCGCCGAGTCGCGCTGGAACCGGCCGGTCGAAAAACCCGATGAACATTCCGCGTTTCTTTACGCGTCGACCGGCACGGAATTGATGCCGAAGGTCGTCTTCGATGTACTGCCGGACATGTTCCCCGATCACTTCCAGCCCGCGGGGCCGGCCGCCGGCGATTGGATTACGCAGTTCGGGTTCATACGCGGCCGCCCCGGCATCAATGAAGGCCTGCCGCTCGGATTTTCCATCTCCTATCAGCGGCCAAAGTCGGGGGCGCCTTCACCCGTCGCGTTCGTCGGCTTCTCCTGCGGTCTTTGCCACGTCTCGCCGCTCACAAAGCCGGACGGAAACACCGTCATGGTGGAAGGGATGGGAAACGCGTCACTCGACTTCATTGCGTGGGTCGACGGCGTCCGCTCATCGATTCTCGACAAGCGCATGACACCGGCCGCAATCGGCGAAGCCTGCGAAAGGAAGTTTCACCGCAAACTCACGGCCGGCGAGAAGATCATGGTTCGGGCCTGGCTTCCCGGATCGCGGCGGTTCTTCGAAAACAATCTTCCGAAATACGACGCGCCTTTCAGCGGCCGCGATCTGCGCGACGCCAACCTCTTGCCGAACGGACCCGCGCGGACGCAGCCGTTCCGAAATCTGATCCGCATCGTCCTGGACCGTCCGGCGACGTCAGGGGATCACGCCTACTGCAAAGTCCCGTCTCTATACGAACAGAAAAACCGTCATTGGGGCCAATACGACGGCAGCGTCGGCAATCGTCTGAGTCGCAGCGTGCTTGCGGCGATCGCCACCGGCGCGACGACGGACAACCTGCTCGAACCGCACATTGAAAGCGGCGTCCTGCAGGCCGTCAACTACACCGTCAATTTGCACGGCCCGCGTTATGCCGCTTTCTTCCCCGATCGCGCCGCCGCCGTGAACAGCCAGCAGGCCGCGCGCGGGCGCGCCGTCTACATGCGCTACTGTGTCGATTGCCACGGCATCCGCGATGAACAGACTGGAGCCTGGACGATGGGCCGCCTGACCGGCGAGGTCGTACCGGCGCAAACCATCGGTACCGACGCCGAGCGGCTGAGTTTCCGCTATTACGACGAGCTGCCGGACGCGATCTTCGCCTTCTTCCCGAAGGGCCATCCATTACGGCCAAAACGTGAAGACCTGCGCCCCGGGCCCAAAGGCCGCGTGCGCGGCTACATGAATGCACCCATCGAGTCGGTGTTCGCGCGCGCGCCGTTCCTGCACAATGGCAGCATCCTCACGCTGGCGGAGCTGATCAACCTCAAACCGCGCCGCGATGTTTTTTACCGCGGCGCCAATGTCTATGACCCTGACGACCTCGGTCTCGCCTCCCCTCCCTCGCCGACGACCACCGTCTATTGGCGCTATGACACCCACGCTCGCGGCAATTCCAATGCCGGACACGATTATCCCTGGCCTTATCGCGGGACAGGCTGGAATGAGCCCGATCTAATGGATTTGCTGGCTTTTCTCAAGACACAGTATTGATCTGGAAGACACCACGATGAACGAGATCGCAAAGCGTATCGGCATCACCGAGCTGACGAATATCTTCGTGCCGTTCGCCCTCCTTCTGGCGGCGGCACTGGTCGTACCGGAGGCGAGGCAGGACGTTCTGCACGCCCGCATCATTTTTACGATCTGGGTCTCCCTCGGATTTCTCATTCCGTCCGTCGTCCTGTTCTTCCTTCCCGGCCAGGGCCCGAAAAAGTCCGCCTATTGGCTGCTTTGCTGGACCGCGGGCTTCATCGCCTACATTGTCCACTTCTATTACACCGTCGGCGTTTTTTTTCACGGCAGTCTGGCCGAGGTTTACTCGGCGCAGCGGCCGGTGATTGCCACGAGCAATCTGATCGACACCGTGTGGTGGGCGCTGGACGTCTTCCTCGCCTGGTTCGTGCTCGATCGAAAGTGGATTCGCGTGCAGCGCGTGCTCGCGCACATTTATATCCCGGCGACGTTTTTCGTCTCCGCGGTACTGATCAAGCATGGCTTCGTCAAGGGGCTGGGGATTGTGATGACGATTGCTGTCGGCATCGCTTTGATCATCCGCTTCATCTCCTGGCGGAACCGTGCCGAAGGACATACTGCTGTGACGATGGCACCGCCGGGAGCACAGGCATGAGCGCGACTGCCGAGCCGAATGAGCAAAACCTAGCAGCGACGCGCATCCTCGATTACGGCGATGCCGGCGTCCAGCAACTCGCGCAGAAGTTGCGCCGCGAGGGCGCGACGCCGAGGCAACTCGTGCAAGGTGTGCACACCTGGCTGATGGCCGGGCTGTTTGCCGTCTATTCGATCGACGACGGCCGGCCGGTCTCAGAGAGCGTGCGACGCCGCGACGGATCGTGCGCACAGCGCATGGCTTGCGTCGAGGCACTGGCCCGCGCGTACGGCATCCCCACGCGCGTCCGCGCACTCTGGCTCGACCACAGTTTCTGGTTCCACCGCCTTCCCCTTCTGCGGTTCGTGCTGCCGAAGCGCACGCTCATGCCGTGGCCTCAGTTCTATCTCGACGGAGCCTGGGTGGATTTCGACGAAATCTATGGGCCGATCGCCGAGCTGGCCCAACGGTCGGTGGCCGACCACGTTTTCACGAACCGCGGGCAGTCGCTTTTCGACGCCGTCAGCAACACCGCCATCGACTTTTTCGGAAGGCTGCGCGCCACTCCGTTCGCCCGCTTTGATCTCTCGAACTTCGTCGTCGCGGACGGCGGCACCTTCGACACCCGCGACGAGCTGATGGCGCGACTCGAGCCCAAACGCTCCCCCCTCGGCCGGCTGATTTTTCGCGTTCTGTACGGCGGCCGCGCCATCCGGCGAGAACGCGATTGATTCACCTGCGCGGTGAGGTTGTGCCCAGCCGGATAACTGTCCTTGGAATCGTGTGCTGGTACTTCCCACCACGCTCTAAACTACAGCCATGACCGCCGTCGATCGCCGCACCTTTCTCGAGCTCGCTGCGCTCGCCGCAGCTGCCGCTTACGCAGATCCGCACAACCTCTTCGCGCAATCCGCCCTCCAACGCGAAGAAGAGTTGACGATCGCGGAGATGCAGCAGTTCTCCGCGCGTCAGCTGACGGAGATGTATCTGAAGCGGATCGGGACGATCGACAAGATCGTGAACGCGGTCATCGAGTTGAATCCCGACGCGCTCGACATCGCGGATGCGCTCGATCGCGAGCGGAAGGCGGGACACGCGCGCGGGCCGTTGCATGGGATTCCGATTGTCATCAAGGACAACATCGATACCGCGGACAAGATGCACACGAGCGCGGGATCGCTCGCGCTCGCGGACAACATCGCCGCGCGCGACGCGCATGTCGTGAAGCGCCTGCGCGAAGCCGGCGTGGTGATTCTCGGGAAGACGAATCTCAGCGAGTGGGCGAATTTCCGTTCGACGCATTCGACGAGCGGGTGGAGCGGGCGCGGCGGGCTGACGCACAATCCGTACGCGCTCGACCGCAATGCCTGCGGATCGAGCAGCGGCACGGGCGCGGCGATCTCGGCGAATCTCGCCGGCGTCGGCGTCGGCACGGAAACGGACGGCTCCATCGTCTGCCCTTCCTCCTCCTGCGGTCTCGTCGGCCTCAAACCCACCCTCGGTCTCATCAGCCGCAGCGGCATCATTCCGATCGCGCACAATCAGGACACCGCCGGTCCGATGGCCCGCACCGTCACCGACGCCGCAATCCTCCTCGGCGCGATGGCCGGCGTCGACGAGCGCGACGCAATCACGGCGACCAGCCGCAGACACGCGCACGCGGACTACACGAAGTTCCTCGACGCGAACGGACTTCGTGGCGCGCGCATCGGCGTCGCGCGCAAGTACTTCGGCTTCAGCGATCATGTCGATCGCGCGCTGAAGCCGGCGCTCGATCTGCTGAAGGACGCGGGCGCGACGCTCGTCGATCCCGCGGACATGGAGACGACCGGCAAGTACGACGACACCGAGCTCGAAGTGCTGCTCTATGAATTCAAAGCGGACTTGAACTCGTACCTCGCCAACTGCGGCCCGCAGGTGAAGTCGCGCACGCTCGCCGATCTCATTCGCTTCAATGAAGAGCATCGCGACGCGGAGATGAAGTATTTCGGCCAGGAGCTGTTCGAGCGCGCGGAGAAGAAGGGACCGCTGACGAGCGACGACTACAAGAAAGCGCTGTCGAAGAATCACCGCATGTCGCGCGAGGAAGGGATCGACGCGACGCTGAAGCAGCACAAACTCGACGCGATCATCGCGCCGACCGGCGGCCCGGTGTGGTGCACCGACCTCGTGAACGGCGATCACTACACGGGCGGCTACTCGACCGCATCCGCGGTCGCGGGATATCCGCACATCACGGTCCCCGCGGGTGAAGCATTCGGACTGCCGATCGGTCTCTCGTTTTTCGCCGGCGCGTGGAGTGAGCCGACGCTGATCAAGCTCGCGTTCGCATTCGAACAACGAATGAAAGCGCGGCGCGCACCGCGTTTTCGGACTTCTTTGTTCCCGTCATCCTGAGCCGCGAAGACGGCGAAGGATCTCAAAATTGCAGGTTCTTCGTATTTTGAGATCCTTCGTCGCGCTGCGCCGACTCAGGATGACGAGGGATTGTTTTAAAACGCGAGCCGCACGAATGCCTCCGGCCCGCGAATCGTCATGTCGACGGCGCCGCGAAGCGTCGTCTGCTCGACGTCGACGTTGAGCCGGAAGTAGTGATACGCCGCGCCGATGCCGAGCCAGTTCAGCGGACGATACTCGAGTCGCGCGGCCGCGGTCAGCGCGTCGCCGCTCGCTTCGCCGTGCAATCGCGGCAGGAACGCGACGCGTCCCTGCAATCCCGCGAGTGCGACCGGCACGTCGGTGTCGGCTCGCTGGGTTTGCGTCACGGTGACGTCGAAACCCAGCGTGGAGACGCTCGCGTCCATCGATAGCGCGGCGGCGCCGATCGTGATGCCGAAGCCGTCGCGCTCCGTGCGGCGCGCCCAATAGGTATACGTCAGACTCGTGTAGTCGAGATCGAACTGTGTCGTGACCAGCGTGTTGATCGAATAAATCTGATTGCGAAACGTGATCGTGCGGACGATCGGCTGCGTCGCACTGCGCGGCGCGGAGAAATGCGTCGCGGCGAGCTCGTGACGGCGGAACGGACGCCATTGAACGCTGAAGCGCTGCAAGGTGCGCGAGTCGTCGAGGCCGAGGTCGTGCTCGAGGCTGATGAGCGTGCCTTGCTGGCCGGTGACTTCGGGATCGATCCGCGCGTTCGTTTCGAACAATGCCGGCGAGCTCGACGCCGTCACGCTGAAGCGCGGAAACAACAGGCTGTCCTGCGCGGCCGCGGAGAGCGAAGCGAACAGGAAAACGAAAAGGAGTCGCATGCGCGACTCCTTTCACTTCCCGCGCCGGATTGCGCGTCAGCGATGCCCGTGCCCGTCGTGATGGAAACCGCCGCCGGAGTGACGGTATCCGCCGTAGCGGTATCCGCCGTAGCGATAGCCGCCGAATCCGAAGCCGATCGATAACCGCGGGCCGTACCAGAACGGATCGTAATAGAACGGATCGTTCCATCCCCAGTACGGCGACGCGACGTAGCGCGGCTGATAAACCACGCGCTCACGCTCGCGCGTCCGCGGGCGTCCGCCGTCGGCATCGTCGGCGGAATCGATGACCGCCTTGATCACGTCCTTCGACACGTGCGCATCGGTGAGCGCGATGAGATCGTCGGCAGTGACATCGACGCGCTCGTCGGACTTGCGCACGAATGCGAGAATCGCGTCCTCGCTGACGCCCGCATTCGTCATGCGGATGACGTCCGCGATCAGCGTGGGCTGCGCGTTGCGTTCGCTCGCGCGCGCCTGGCGATCGTCAGCCAAGAGTGGAACCGCCAGGACAATCAACAGCAGAACTGCAAAACGTTTCATAGGGTCTCCTTCGTGCCGCTGCGACTCGGCTCCTGCCGCGCTCGCATGCGATCCTGCTGCCATCGTTTTTACCCGATTTCCGGGCAATTTTTGCGCGTAAGGCTCCTCCATGGAGGACACTGTGTCTCCTTTATACTGCGCCGCCATGCGTCGCGTCACCCTGAGCCGCGCAGACGGCGAAGGGTCTCAAATTACGCTCATTATCCCGAGATCCTTCGCTGACGCTCAGGACGACGAGGCACGACTCCTTCTGCTTTCTGCTTTTTGCTTTCTGCTTTTCATCGATGTTCGCGCCGCACGATCTCGGCGGTGAAGCGGAGATACGCGCTCATGAGCCGCGCGCGGCGATGCTCGGCGTTCGCGTCGCCGAGGGGCGTCATGTTGTGCGTCAGCAGCGCGAACGTCTGAAGCCACGTCAGATTGCGATCGACGACACGGCCGCTTTCGTATTCGACCGACGGCAAGTCGTCAACATGCGGCGGAACGTCTCGCGTGATGCGCTCGACTTCGCGCGGCCCAAGGAGCAACGCGATGCGCAAGTCGGCGGGCGTTCGCATGTTGATCTCCGACAGCTCGAGCGCGACGACCGGCGTCCAATGCGCCGCAATGCGATCGAACGGAATCTCACCCATCTCCAATCGTCCGATGACGATTGTGTACGGGTTCAGCTCGTTCGGCACGTACCAGATCGTCACGTTGGGAAAGACGTCGTGGAACGCGCGCACGATCTGCAGATAGTTGTGCGTCGTCAGCGAGTACATCGGCAGCCACATCGACACGATGCCGCCGGGATTGAGACGCTGCCTGCAAAGTTGAAAGTACTCGCGCGTATAAAGCGAGCCGTTGCCGGCGTAGCGCGGATGGATGGAGTCGGAGAGGATGACGTCGAACTTTTCGCGCGCGGCGAGCACGTAGTTGCGGCCGTCGTTGATCTCGACGTGCACGCGCGGATCACGCAGGACGCCATGATTCACGCGTCCCAGCCGCGCGTTCGACACTTCGAGCACCTCGGGGGAAATCTCCGCGATCGTGATGTTCGAGACCGGATGGCGCGACACCGCCCACGCCGTGCCGCCGCTGCCGAAGCCGATGTGCAGCACGCGCTTCGGATTCGGATGCAGCAGCAGCGGGATGTGGCCCTGCAGTTTCTGCGTGCCGATCAAGTCGCCCGCCGTGCCGGCGACGTTGACGCCGTTGAGCTCGAGCGAGAGTGAGCCCGGCGCGACTTCGCGCAGCGTCACCGTCGCCGTCACGTCTTCGCGGAACAGCAGAATCGGCGCGCGCTCCTCGGTGAACATGCCGGCCGAGAGAATCACTTGATCCGGCTTCGCCGCGATGAACGCGATGACCACGACGATCGCGGCGACAGCGATCGCGATCCGCCTGCGCAGAAACCACGCGCCGATCGCGAGATTGATGACCGCCATCAGAAACAAACCGTTCTGCGATCCGATCAGCCGCACGAGCGCGAAGCCCGCGAGCAACGAGCCGCTGATGCTGCCGAGCGTGTTCGCGAGATACACCTTCCCCACCGCGCGCGCCTCGCCGCGACTCGCGCTCATCTCGTACAACCGCACCGTGAGCGGAAACGCGGCGCCCATCAGCGCAGTCGGAATCACCAGCATCACGAGCGACGCGGCGAGCATCGGCGGGAACTGCGAATAGACGCCCGCGCCGACGAAAAGCTTCGCGAACGCAAACAACAAGTCGGCGAAGCGCGTGAAGCCGTGAACCTGCAACACGAGCGCAACCGCGAGCGCCAGCTCAATGCATCCGAGGATCGACGCGACGTCGATCCGCCGAATGAATCGCTCAATCAAAGCGCTGCCGATCGCGATGCCAATGAGAAACGAGAACAGCATCAACGAATACGCATACACGCTGCTCCCGATGTGCAGCACGAGGATGCGCGACCAGAACACCTCGTCCGCAATCGCGGCCAGTCCCATCAGAAACGAAGCAACCAGAACAAAGGAGAGCGGGCGTCCCGCCCGCCCTTCGCCGGGAGCGGGCGAGACGCCCGCTCTCCTCGGAACCAACACCGCCACCACAGCCAGCGAAAAATTCAGCACCACGGCGACTAAGATCGTCGTCAGCAATCCGAAGCGCGGAATCAGCACGAACCCCGCGAGCGCCACGCCCGTCGTCGCGCCGAACGTGTTGACGGCATACAACGCCGACACCGCCGTCCCGTTCCCCTGCTCGTCGCCGGTGAACCAGCGCACCAGCAGCGGCAACGTCCCGCCCATCAAAATCGTGGGCGGCAAAAGAAAAGCCGCCGCCAGCAAGCCGCGCACGAGCGTCGTCAACAGCGAGCTACCATGCACCGCCGGAAACGCCGCGACATACGCGCGATTCAACAGCTCGAACGCATTCGGCGAAAACGCCCCGATCCCGCCGATCAGCGCCTCGACGATCGCATACACCAGCAGCAACCGCGACGCCGCAATCGATCGGCTGAACAAAAACGCCCCGATCCCCAGCCCGCCAAGAAACACCGCGATGAGCGTCGCCGCCGCATACACCGTATTGCCGAAGATCAACCCGAGATACTTCAGCCAAACGACCTGATACAGCAGCGCGCTGATGCCGGAGGTGAAGAAGAGGGAGAGAAGAAGGACCCTCCCGCCGCGCTCGGACGTCACGGGGGGAACGATAGCTCAGATGAGGGCAGAGGGCAGAAGGCAGAGGGCAGAAGGCAGAAGGCAGAAGTGAGAAGTTGATGTTGTGAGGTGCGAAGGAAGAATTCAGAATTCTTAACTCGAACCTCGAACCTCGCACTTCTGCCTTCTGCCTTCTGCCTTCTGCCTTCTGCTTTCTGCCTTCAAAGATGCCCCTCAATAAACGGCACCACCACCACCCGCGCCGCCCACACTCGCAATGACAAATGCGGCAGGTGGAAGCCGCGCACGATCCAGGCGTTGTCCATGTGCGCGTTGATCGACGCGAGCACTTCGCGTGCGGTCGTTTCGTCCTCGGTGATGCAGACGACTTCGGAGTCGAGGTTTTGGGAGCGCCAGTCGATGTTATAGGAGCCGACGACCACGACGCGTCCGTCGATCACCGCGGTCTTTGCGTGGAGCATGTTCGGGCCTTTGTACTCGCGCACGTCGATGCCGGCGCGGATGAGGCCGCGGCGGTATTTGATGTAGCCGGCCTGCGGGAGGACGCCGTCGCATGAGCGCAGCGAATTCGTGAGGACGGTGACGGGCACGCCATCCTTCACCTTTTTCGCGAGCAGCTCGCGCAGCGGTTTCGACGGGATGAGGTACGGCGACTCGATGACGATCGACTCGCGCGCGTGCTCGATCAGTTTCGTGAGATGCGACGCCACGCGCGGGCCGCTGCCCGGCACGAGCGGGTCGTGCAGGAAGCGCACGGCTCCGACGTCGCGCTGCCCCTCCGACCAGTCATGGTTCGTGTTCAGCGCGATCATTCCCGTCGCCTGCAGCTCTTCGAGCGCACGCGTCAGGTGATCGCGCGCGCGCTCCTTCTCGCGTGCGGACACGTGTACGTCGAGGTCCGCGACGTGCTTGCTCGTCCAGACGTTTTCGAAGTGGCTGTCCGCATCGCGGGCGGACTCCCCTTCGACGTACACGTCGCGATCGACATAGTTTTTCTTCGCCATCCCGAAGTACGCCTCGGCGAGGTTGCGTCCGCCGGCGATGTATCGCTCGCCGTCGACGACGACCACCTTCTCGTGCATCCGCCGGAACAGCCAGCTCGGATGGCGCAGCGTGATCGGGTGAAAGACGCGCACCTCCACGCCTTCGTCGCGCAGATGCGCGAGGACGGCTTTCGGGATGTGCGAGAAATTCGCGTCGACGATCAGCTGCACGCTCGGAACGCCGCGCCGCCGCGCCTCGCGCAGCAGAGCGAGCGCGCCGAGGGTGATGCGATCGTTGCGCGCGAGAAAGTAGAGCGCGTGCACTTCGCGCTGCGACTGCTGGATGATGTCGACGCGAGCCTGCACCGCTCCGCGATCGTCATCGAGGACGCGGAACACGTCCGCGTGCAGCGTCACGGTGACGGCGAGAAGAAACCCGAACCCGATGCGTCCGCGCACGACATCGGCTAACTCAGCAAGATTTCGTCCACTTTGATCTCCGACGACAATGTTTTCGCGACCGGGCAGCGCGCGGCAACCGAAAACAGTTTCTGCCGCTGCTCTTCAGTGAGAGGGCCGAGCAATGCGATCTCGACGCGAAAGCGATGGATGTAGCCGCTCTGCGTCGCGCAGTCCGCGCAGTCTTTCGCGTACTGGCGGTCATGCGTCACTTTCACGTCGACGCCTTCGAGCGGCAGCTGCTCGCGCTTCGCGTAGAAGTGCAGCGTCATGACCGTGCATCCGCCGAGGGCGGAGGCCAGCATGTCGTACGGCGTGGGACCTTCTCCGCCGCCGCCGGCCTCGGGCGGCTCATCGAGCACGAATCGATGCGGACCGGCCTCAACCTCAGTGCGGAATGAACCGCGGGCGTGAAGCATTACTGGCGTAGTCATCTGAGCATCCTACTGCTAAGATTTCGTCCAAGAATTCGGTAACTAAGGTCCTGAATGAAACGAATCGTCCTCGCCACGGCTGTTGTCCTCGCGTTTATTGCGGCGCCTGCTTCGCAGGCGGCGATCAAATCCGACTCTCTCGTCAAAGCTCTTCTGCAGCAGGCGCCCGGCCTGCGCGGCGAAGTGCTTCGTCTCGCGCTGAGCGCGACGCAGAAAGCATCCGAGGAAGGATTGCTGAAGCGTCGCGACCTGCTCACCGTCATCGACTACTCGCTGCCGTCGACGCAGCCGCGCCTCTTCGTTTTCAATCTCGCCACGCGCAAGCTGCTGTTCCGCGAGCTCGTCGCGCACGGAAGAAACAGCGGCGACAATGAGGCCACGTTCTTCTCGAATTCTCCCGGCAGCCTGGCCACGAGCCTCGGCCTCTTCGTCACCGCCGACACCTACTTCGGCAACAACGGCTACTCGCTGCGGCTCAAAGGCCTCGAAGAAGGCATCAACGACATGGCGTGGGATCGCGCGATCGTGATGCATGGCGCCGCGTACGTCAGCCGCGCCGCGATCAGGGCGCTCGGACGCCTCGGCCGCAGCTGGGGATGCCCGGCCGTGCGGCAGGAGATCGCGAAGAAGATGATCGACACGCTGCGCGGTGGAACGGCGATCTTCGCGTACTATCCGCAACCGAAGTGGCTGCACAGTTCTCCGTTCGTTTCGGCGTCGCGCTAGCGGTCTTCACGATCGCGGCGGCCGACATCTTCGCGTGTGCGCCCGCTCCGCACGCCGGCGAGAACGTCGCGATCGTCGAAGAGTCGGCGATCATCCAGTGGAATCCGTCGACGAAGACGGAGAACTTCACGCGCCGCGCGACGTTCCGCGGCACCGCGCGCGACTTCGGCTTCCTCGTGCCGACGCCGACCGCGCCGCAGCTCGAAGAAGTGAAGGACGACGTCTTCGATCAGCTCGAGCAGAAAACGCGGCGCGAGACGGTGCAGAAGACGACGACGGAGATCGACTGGACGCCGCTCGTGCTGGCGCTCCTCGGAAGACGTCGCCTCGGCGAAACTGCGACTGCCGGCCGCGCGCCGGTGGAAGTGCTGGAGACGAAGAAGCTCGCCGGCTACGAAGCGTCGGTGCTCGACGCGACGGATGCAAGCGCGCTGAACACGTGGCTCACGAACTACGGCTACGCGACGACACCCGATCTCGCGGCCTGGCTCGACGCGTACATCAAGCAGGGCTGGAAGATCACAGCCTTCAAGATCGACAAGGCCGCGAGCGAGCAGGCGCGCAGCGCCGCGATCAAGATGACGTTCACCACCGAGCGCCCGTTCTTCCCCTATCGCGAGCCGCAATCGACACTGCCGTACGACTCCGTCCGCTCACTCATCATCTACTTCCTCGGACCGGAGCGCGTCGCCGGCAAGATCGGCACGAACGTCTTCTGGCCGGGCGTGTTGATGTGGAGCAAGAACGTCGACCCGCAGACGCGACTCACGAAATTCGTCGACACCTCGCGCATCCGCCCCGGCAACGATGACTTGTATTTCTCGCGCGACGCGGATCAGAGCGCGTATGTCCCGCCGCCGTACGTCGAGGAAACCGTGAAGAAGACGTGGGTGCCGTCCGACGTGATCGTGCTTGGACTCATGCTCATCGCCGTCGGCGTCCGGCGTTTTCGTCGCTAGATCGTTCACTGTCGCTAGATCGTTCACTTTTGTGGCGACCGCTGCCCTCAGCGGTCGCGGCGGCGCAAAAGCGCCGCTTGGCGCCGCCATGGGCGGCGCTGTGACCGCTGGGGGCAGCGGTCACCACAAACGACCTAACTAATCACATCCCAATCGCTTCGCCACCACCGCGTGCGGATACAACGTCCGCGCGGCGCGCGCGTGCTCGCAGCGCTGCTTGCGCGGACCGCCGCGCGCGAGGCGCACGCGCAATCGGAAATTGCCGGGATCGATTGTCGCGGCGTGCGCGAGCGATGCGCGATCGCTGTGCGTCACGTAGATCTGCATCGCGATCAATTGCGACGCGCTGCGGAAAGCGCCGAGGAGGGAAACGAGGAGAACGAGGATGACGATCCATTGGCGACGCGGCGCTTCGTCGGGACACGACAGCGCGCCGAGCGCTGTCCAGACGATGAACGCCGGAATCGCGAGGAGCAGCACGGCGTCAAACAGACCCGCGACCAGCGCGCCGGTGATCGTCGCGAGCAACGCGGCGCGTTCGAGGCCGTCGTTCGATTTGCGGAAGAACAGAGCGAGGAACGCGAGCGCGAGGAGCGCAGCTGCGATCGGGCCGCGCTCGGAGACGGCAGCGATCCAGTCGCTGCTCGGCCACGGATTGAACGTCATGCCGGGCTCGGAGTCGTTCATCGAGGGATCGCTCTTCGGCGCGAACGCGGGATAGACGACCGCCCAGTTGCCGGCACCGGCGCCGAGGAGCGGATGGTGCAGCGCCATGTTCAGCGAGCGCTCGTATTGCACGAGGCGTCCGTGTCCGGAGCCGCCCCCGTAGTCGGCGACGCGCCTCATCGTCTCGAGATACGGATTGTCGCTGCGCCAGTGGAGCGAGTTCGGAAGCACGAGCGCAGCGCCGACCGCGACGCACGCGATGAGCGCGACTCCGGCGAGACGACCGAACACGCGCTGCCGCGTGAAGATGAGCGTCGCGAGGAAGACGACGAGCACCGCCGCGAATGCGAGCCACGCGGCGCGCGAGCGCGTGAGGACGAGCGACGCGATGGTGATCGCAGCGCCGATCGACCAGAGCCAGTAGCGGCGCGCGCGCAATGCGGCGAAGAGCACGAGCGGAAACCCGAACGCGGCGACGTGAGCGACGAAGTTGCGATTGCCGAGCGTGCCGCCGGGCGCGCGCTGTTCGGAAAAGAAATCGAGATCGAGTCCGTACGTTTGCAGGAGCGACGTCACGGCCGCGGCAATGACCGCGAGTGCGAGTCCGCGCACGAGCGGCTCGCCGAGTCCTGCCTCGCGCAATCCGCGCGCGGTCCAGAAGAGCACGACGCTCGATGCGCTGATCGCGACCGCGCGCATCGCCAGCCACGGATTCGGCGCGAAGATCGCGGAGAGCGCGCTCACCAGCAGGAACAGCGCGAGCAGCCGATCGACGCGCGACGCGGTCGCGCGGGCCACGAGGATGCCGGCGAGAAGCGCGGTCACGTGGAGGACGAGCTCTTTCGGGACGAAGAAGCGATCGAGTTCGAAGGCGTGGAGCGTCGTCGCGATGAGGACGACCGCGAGCGCGCCGGCCTGCACGATGCGCAGCGCGATCCGCGCACGGCGGTTTACGAACTGTTGCACGCCGTGCGTCTCGACTTGTGTAACGTTCGTCTCCATGACCCGAATCCTATCCGTCTTCGCGTTGCTCCTTTCCCCTCTTTTTGTTTTCGCCGCCGGCCGCCGCCACGCTTCGCTCCCCGCCGCCACGCACGACGGCCGCGTCATCGCCTTTCAATCCGATCGCGACGGACCGTCGCATCTCTTCGTCATGGGCGCCGATGGAAAGAACCAGTTGCGGATCACGAACACGCCGTCCGACGACATGGGACCCGACTGGAACAACGACGGCAGCGTGCTCGTGTTCGCGTCGTGGAACGGCGAGAGCGCGCCGATGAAGATCGAGACCATCCGCGCCGACGGCACGCAGCGCCGCACGGTCTACACCGCGCCAGGCAGGAACGAAGTGAGCTGGCCGCGCTTCTCGCCAGACGGAAAGCAGATCGCGTTCAACGCGGAGAAGGCAAACGGCTACGACATCATCATCGTCAACGCCGACGGCTCGAATCCGCGCGCGTTCCAGAGCCATCTGCCATCCGCGTGGAATCCCGCGTGGTCGCCGGACGGAAAGCAGATCGCGTTCACCGACTATTCGAAGGGCAAAGCGACGACCGAGTCGCGCACGAAGCTCTACGTCGCGAACGTCGACGGCAGCGCGCGCCGTCTCGTCGCCGCCCTTCCGGGCATCGCGCAGCTTCCGCGCTGGTCGCAGGACGGCAAACGCATCGCCATCCAGACGTACGAGGGCACGAAAGACATCAACATCATCGTCGTCGACATGAGTCGCGGCGAATGGAAGTTCATCACCCATCACGCAACGCCGCCGTACGGCGACGAGACGCCGTCATGGCTGCCGGACGGACAATTGCTGTTTCAGAGCAACCGCGACGGAGTGATGGACGTGTACCGGATGAACGCGGATGGAAAGCAGCAGTTTCGGCTGACGAAGTAACCATCGCAAACACGCGCCCGTGCCCGCGCCCGCTTCCGCGCCCGGGGCGGGCGGTGTTTTCGCTTCGCTCGCCCCCGCCCCGGGCGCGGAAGCGGGCGCGGGCGCGGGCGCGTTGCGCGCTGCCTGTGGAGCGGCGGCCGCTCTCGGCCGCCGACCCTCGCGAGAATCCGGCGGCCGAAGCGGCCGCCGCTCCACAAGACGCTTAGAAAATGTAGCGAATCTGAACCTGGTACATCCGCGGCGGATCGATGTTCGCGAACGCGGGGAGCGCGTTCGTGGCGGTGCCGGCGGCAACGAGCTGGCCGAACGTCGGGTTCGGGGTCGCGGTGTCGCCGTAAACCGTCTGGCCGCGGCCGAGATAGTTGCCGTGGTTGAGAAGGTTGAAGCCTTCGAGGCGCAGCATGATCTGGCGATCGAAGAGGTGGAAGCGCTTCTCGATGAATGCCGCGACGTCGGACGTCGGCGTGCCGCGGAACGCGGACTTCTTGAGCACCTCTCCATTGATGACGGGACGATCGTTGTTCGCGCCGTCGCCGTTGTTGTCGATGCCGGTCGTCGCGTTGAACGGACGCGCCGATGCGTACTGCATCAGCGTACCCGCGGTGATGTCGAGCGGCAGCTGATAGCTGAACGTGAGCACGGCGCGATGGCGCTGATCGACGACGCTCGGTCCGCTCTCCTCGTCGCCGAGGCGCGAGAGGACGCCTTGGTTCGGCGCGATGCCGTTGCCGTCCGGCTCGAATGTATTCGTCGCGTGCGAAAGCGTGTAGCTCAGCGACGCGTACATCTTCGGATTGCCGCGGTAGCTGATCTGCGTCTGCAGTCCGTTGTAGTCGGCTTCGCCGAAGTTCATGATCACGTTGACCGCGCGCACGCCGCCGTTGACCGGCAGGATCGGGCGCGTCAGGTTCGCCGCCGCGACGCTGCGCACTTGTCCGGGAGCGGTGCGATCGAACGGTGCCGGCGCGTTGAGATCGATCGTGCGATCGAGATCGCTCCAGTGCTGATGCACGTAGTCGGTGCCGACGAACAGGCCCTTGAAGAACTCGCGCTCCGCACCGATCGACGCGACCTGGCTCTTCGGATTCACGAGGGCATCGGGATAGTTCGGCAGCTTGCTGAAATCGAGTCCATAGCGCGCGAATTGCGCCTGATAAAACGCCGCGCGTCCGGCGCGAATGGTGATGTCGCGCGCCGGAATCTGCGACGGCGCGAGCGTGCGCGGATCGAAGACCAGCGGCAGGCACGATCCGGTGAGGCACGTCGGGAATCCCGTCTGTCCCGGAACCGCGGTGTACGTCGCGAGTCCGTCGAGTCCGTTGACGAGATAGCCGGCGACCGCGTTCGTGCGGATCTGCGTGTAGTACACGCCGTAACCGCCGCGGATGGCGGTGCGCGCGTCGCCGCCGGGATGCCATCCGAAGCCGAGGCGCGGCGCGAAGTTTTTCTTCGCATCGGTCAGCGTCTGGCGGTCGTAGCGCACGCCGAGGTCGAGCGTCAGATCGGTGCCGAGATGCAGACTGTCCTGCACGAACGCGCTGTATAGCTTCTGCGTCAGTTCGTAGCGGTTGATGCCGAAGTCGATCGGCTGCGAGTAGTTCTGCACGTCCGCGAGCGTGAGCTGATCGAACGGTGCGGTCGTCGTGTTCTTGAACGTGAACGTGCCGAGAATCTGCTGCCCCGGCTCGTTGCCGATGCCGCCCGACTCGTGATGAATCACGCTCGCGCCGAAGCGGAGGTAGTGATTGCCGCGCGACCACGACAGCGTGTCGGACAACTGGTACTGCTTTCCGTGCAGATCGGAAACGCGCGACTGTCCGATCGAGAACGGCACCGAGCCGGCGCGCGTGTACGCGGTCGAAAGCGTCTGCGCTTCCCACTTCGTCACCGGATCGCCGTTGAGATACGCGATGCGTCCTTCGTTGAGCACGTTGTCGCTGATCACCGACGTCAGGTTCGTCTGCGCCGTCCACGCCTTGCGCGAGTAGCGGCGCGCGACGCTCGGCGCGTTCGTTCCGCCGACCGCATCCTGCGGATTGTCGTCGTACATCCGGTCGACGTTGAAGCGAACCATCAACGAATGCGCGGACGTCAGCGAGTGATCGAGCCGCGCGTTGACGAGCGTCTGCCGGTAATGGCCGACCCATGCGAGATGGCCGTCGGCCGGCAGCACGAATTTCGGAAGGGAGCTGGAGAGGAACGTCGTGCGATCCTGCTTCGTGTAGTCGGCGGAGAGAAAGAAGAACGTCCGGTCGCGGATGATCGGTCCGCCGATCGAGCCGGAGTACTGATTCAGCTCGTCGGGGATGTCGACCGGATTGACCGCCTGCAGCGTCGATGGCGTGACGCACGTGGCGACGGAGCCCGGGCAGAAGCCGCTCGTCGAAAACGTCTTCGCCTGTCCCGACTCCGGACGGATGAGCGTGAGCGCTTCGCCGTGCAGCGTATTCGTGCCCGACTTCGTGACGACGTTCAGCGCGGGGCCGGCGGTCCAGCCGTACTCTGCGGAGAATGCGTTCGACAGCAGGGTGACTTCCTGCACGGCACCAATGGGAACGGTCGCGATCATCGTCTGCCGTCCCCACGCTTCGTCATTGTTCGCGCCGTCGAGCGTGAACGTGGTCGTGCGGCGCGAGCCCGCGCCGGTGATGAAGTACGTCTGGTTGACGAAGAGATCGCCGGTGCCTTTGCCCTGGCGGAACGCGGAGTTGAGCAGCGGCAGCGTCGAGAGCTTGCGTCCGAGGATCGGCGTCTCGTTGATCTGCACGCTGTCGAGCCGCCGTCCGATCTGCGGATCGGCTCTCACCCCTTCCGCGGTTCCGAACACCGTCAACTCGTTCGACTGTCCGCTGACCCGCAGTTTCACTCTCAGCGTCGCGGTCTCGCCCGCGCGCAGCGCGATGTTCTTCCGCTCCTCGGTCGCGAACCCTTCTTTCGACACACGGATGTCGTAGGCACCGGTGAGCGACAGCGCGGGAATCGTCGCGCTGCCTTGCGCGTCCGAGGTGACTTCGCGCGACGCGCCGGTCGCGCTGTTGACGACCGACACTCGCGCGTCGCTGACGACTGCGCCCGATTCGTCGACGACGTCGACGATCAGCGTCGCCGTATTCGGAGACTGCGCGGCCAGCGGCAGCGCGATCAACAACAGAAACAAAAATCGCTTCACGGAAGGACCTCCACTCTCAGAACTGGATGGATTTCGGACCATTCATGTTCGGGACTCGCGTCGTAGCGGCTCACGCCCCACACGCGCACGCGCGATCCCGCCTTCGGCACGCGCGGCGTATCGCCGTCGAGAATCTCGCAGACGACGAATGCTTTCTGATCTTTCGAATCCGACAAGCGGAAGCGATGGCTTCCTTCGTGATCGTCGTCCGCATCGACCTCGGAGACGACGCCCTGCACGATGACGTGCGGGTCGTGCGTGTTCGCGACCGCGCGGATGGCGAGGGCCCGAAACGACGACGAGTCGAACGGACGATTTCTCGCCGATGCCGTGTGCGTGTAGAGCAGCGTGAAGCCGAGAAAGAGCGCCGTCGCGACGAGCGCGTCGGCGGCGAAGTGACGGACGAAGGACGGGATCACGAACGGCACGCGCCGTGCGCGCGAAGGCATGCGCGCGGTGAGACGCTCGAACGGCGGCGCGTCGATCGCCGGCAGCTCGCCGAGGAGGTTCTTCGCCTCGCGCATGCGCACGAGGCGCGTGCGGCATCCGCTGCAGTCGAGCAGATGTTTTTCGACGCGATGGGAGATCGACGGCGATGCGGCGCCGTCCAGGTACAACGGAAACAGGCGATGCAGGTCGATGCGAAGGCAAGTCATGATCAACTCCTGACGATGGGACGCAGCACTTTTTCCAGTCGCTCGAGCGCGCGCGCGATGCGCGACGAGACGGTTCCGATCGAGCAGCCGAGGACCTCGGCGATCTCGTCGTATTGCATTTCCTCGACGTAGCGAAGGACGGCGACGGTGCGCAGTTTCGGCGAGAGCTCGAGCAACGCGCGCGCGACGATCTTGTCGATCTGCTTCACGCTGTGGCGCTGCTCCGGCGTGTCCGCGTCGTCGGCCCAGCCGAGGATCGCGTCGAGCGGAACCTCCTCACTGCGCCTGCGCCGGCGCAGCTCGTCGTTGCAGTGATTGACCGCGATGCGCCACAGCCACGTACCCGGCGACGACTCGCGACGGAAATTCGCGCGGCTCTCCGCCGCCTTCAGAAAAACCGTCTGCACGGCATCCTCGGCGGCGACGTCCGATCCGAGCGTGTAGCGCGCAAGTGTATGAATGCGCGAGCCATACTCGTCGTACAGCTCCCGAAGCTCATCGGTCGAGAGGGATTGCACCGGACGTATTAGACGTTTGCGGCCCGATTTTCTTCCCTCCTGCAGCAGCTACTCCAGCGGGGCGGCCGGGACGCCGTCCGTCCAGCCGGCGAGGACGCCGGCGTTCCATCGTCCGCACCACCTGGGAACGCCGGCGTCGCCGCTGTGACGCTGCGCGCTTGTGGTGACCGCTGCCCTCAGCGGTCACACCGCCGCCGGATGGCGGCGGCAACGGCGCTTCGCGCACGACCGCTGAGGGCAGCGGTCGCCACAAATGTCAGTCATCCTGAGAGCCTTTGAAAAATCCACTGGCGGCCTGACGGATCACCGCGCGCTCAGCTGGGCACGCCGGCTGCAGCGCAGCAACAGGTCGGCCTGACATTCGCAAACCAGATTCCTTTTGTAGTGAGCGCGGACCCGACCTTTCGCGAAGCCGTTCTTCAAGGCGAAGAAATCGAGCTTCTTTTGGATGCCGTTCAGGACTATGCGATTTTTCTGCTCAGTCCGGTCGGACAGATCCAATCCTGGAACCGCGGCGCGGAGCGCACCTTCGGCTACGAAGCGCCCGAAATCCTCGGCAAGCACTTCTCGACCTTCTACGGCCCCGAAGATCAGGCCGCGCGCAAGCCGCAAATGGAGCTCAGCGTTGCCGAGAGCGAAGGGCGCATTGAAGACGAGGGCTGGCGCGTGCGCAAGGACGGCGCACGGTTCTGGGCCAACACCGTCATCACCGCGTGGCGCGACAAGACCGGCGTGCTGCGCGGGTTCGCGAAGGTCACGCGCGATCTGACCAAACATCGCGAGGCCGAGGAGCGGCTGCGGCAGAGCGAAGAAATGTTCCGCCTGCTCGTGCAGTCGGTGAAGGACTACGCGATCTTCATGCTCGATCCGGGCGGCAACATCGCGACGTGGAACGAAGGCGCGCGGCGGCTGAAAGGCTACGAGCGCGACGAGATCGTCGGCAGGCATTTCTCGATCTTCTATCCCGAGGCCGACGTCCGCAACGGGAAACCGGGGTGGGAGCTCGAGGAGGCGATCAAGAACGGCAGCGTCGAAGACGAAGGATGGCGCGTGCGCAAAAACGGCACGCGTTTCTGGGCGAACGTCGTCATCACCGCGGTGTTCGATGAGCACCGGCAACTGCGCGGCTTCGCCAAGGTGACGCGCGATTTCACGGAGCGGAAAGAAAAAGAGGAAGCGCAGCGCGCCTTGATGGAGCAGCGCGAAGCGCGTCTCGCCGCGGAAGAAGAAAAACGGCGCGCTGAGACGGGCTACCGCATCGCGCAGGAAGCGAACCGCGCCAAGGACGAGTTCCTGATGACGCTCTCTCACGAGCTGCGCACGCCGATGACCGCGATCCTCGGATGGACGCGGCTGCTGCCCTCCCTTCCGCCGAACGAAGAGTCGTTCCGCGACGCGGTCTCTTCGATCATGCGCGGCGCACAGCTGCAGGCGCGCCTCATCGACGACGTGCTCGACGTCTCGCGCATCATGTCCGGCAAGCTGCGGATGAGCGTCGAGAACATCGACGTCGCAAAGCTGATCAACGCCTCGATCGAGGCCGTGCGTCCGAGCGCCGACGCGAAGGGCATCCGCATCACGACCGAGCTCGCGGCCGGTCTCGGCGCGATCACCGGCGACCCGACGCGGCTGCAGCAAGTGATCTGGAACCTGCTCACCAACGCCGTGAAGTTCACACCGCGCAACGGCTCGGTCGAAGTGCGCAGCGCCCGCACCGCGTCGCACGTCGAGATCTGCGTGCGCGACAGCGGCGAGGGAATCGAAGGCCACTTCCTGCCGCACATCTTCGAGCCGTTCCGGCAGGCCGAGAATCCGAGCACGCGCGTGCACGGCGGCCTCGGCCTCGGTCTCTCGATCGTGCGCTACCTCGTCGAGGCACACGGGGGAACCGTGAGCGCGGAGAGCGAAGGCCGCGGCAAAGGCGCGACGTTCATCATCACGCTGCCCGTCGGCGCGGTACGCACGGCGCCGAAGCCGGGATCGCTCGACGTGCCGGCCGACGAAATGATCGAGAAAAGTTTGCGCGGCCTGCGCATCCTCATCGTCGACGACGACCGCGAAGCAAGGCAAATGATTCGCGCCGTATTGCTGCAGGCCGGCGCGGAAGTCATCGCCGTCGACACCGCGCAGCGCGCGCTCGAAGAGCTCGGCATGCGCACCGCGGACGTCCTCGTGACCGACATCGCCATGCCGTCGATGGACGGCTACGCGCTCGTGCGCGAAGTGCGCGAGCAGAAGCAGCACGATCAGATGAAGATCGCCGCGCTCAGCGCATTCCCCTCCGGCCGCGTCAACGCCACCAGCTCCGGCTTCGACGAATTCCTCTCGAAGCCGATCGACCCGTTCGCGCTGGTGGATGCAATCGCGAGACTGGCCTCGCAAGCAGCCCCGGACGGCAGCGGCGCGAATTCGTGACGAGCCCAGAAGACTTGCTTACGAGCGAACGATTTCACTCCGGCTTTGTGGCGACCGCTGCCCTCAGCGGTCGCGGCGGCGCTACGCGCCGCTGGCGCCGCCATAGGCGGCGCTGTGACCGCTGAGGGCAGCGGTCACCACATTCTTCCGGACGGGCAGTCAGCGCGGCTCGTCCCACCACTTCGACAGATGCCGCGTCGGCACGCGCGGCCGCTCCGCGTAATGCGACGTGTCGTTGAACAACATCAAACGCGCATGGACCGGATCGCGAAAGTCGATCACGTTTAAACACGCCGGCGCCTGATCGAGTCGATCGCGATACCCGCGCGCATCGATGCCGAGGAGACTGCTGAGCAGGATGCGGATCGTCGCCTTGTGCGACACGACGAGCACGCGCGCGCCCGGATGCTTCGTCACGATCTCGCGCATCGCCGGCAACGCGCGCGCGAGCACCGCGACACCCGACTCCGCACCCTCCGGCGCAAACGTGAACGGATCCTCTTCCCACGCAACGTACTCGTCGTGAAACCGCTCTTCCACCTCGCGCCGCGTCAGCCCTTCCCAATGCCCATGACTGATCTCGCGCAACCCGTCCACCGGCACCGGCTCCAACCCGCACGGCTTCGCGATGATCCGCGCCGTCTCCATCGTCCGCGACAACGGACTGCTGTAAACCGCGGTGATGTCTGCACTCCGCATCCGCTCGCCGAGCAGCGCGGCCTGCTGGCGCCCCTCATCGGAGAGCTCGACGCCCGCCGCGCCGGAGAAGCGATCCTCGGCGGTGAGCTGGGTGGCCCCGTGGCGGACGAGATAGATGCGGGTGGGAGGCATGGCTAATCGATGATGATCAATTTGCGTGGCGTCAGTTCCGCCCACCGCGCAAACAGTCGCGGGAGAACGGGTTCGATATCGACGATGTCGTTGCTGCGCACGCGAAGAAGAACGAACGCGATGTCGTGCGCCGCCAGGTTCTGCTGATATTGAATACTCTTGTCCACGGTGACGAACACGTCGAAATCGCTCGCAATTCGACGCAGCAGAGCACCATTCGTATAACCGCTCAGCCCCGCCTCGGTGACGGTGAGCACTTCTCCCTGATCGCGGAAACTCTTCTTCAGCCCTCGGGGAACACATTCATCGAGCAGAATGCGCAACTAACAATTCCTTCGCCTGTTCGAGAGCTGCGATTGCCTGTTCGCGCGACACGCTGGGGAAATCGTCGAGGAACTCCGCGAGGGGATGGCCGCCTTCGAGGTAGTCGAGCAGCGCTTGAAACGGAACGCGCGTGCCGACGAACACCGGCGTGCCGCCGAGAATCTCGGGATTGCTGTGGATCACGCGTTCGTCGCTGGTCACGTTTGAATGTTACTCCTCCACCGCCCACACGTCCCCGCCCTGCGGCAGGAACCGATCGAACAAAATCCACTTTCCGTCCGGCGACCAGAGGGGGTAATCGATGCGCGACTCGGCGTCTTCGAACTCGAACACCTTTCGCGGCTTATCGCCCGTCTGCGGAGAGCACCAGAGCGTGCGGTGGCCGAGGACGTCCATGATCAGAGAGTCGTCCGGAGAGAACGACATGTGCGCGCCGCCGATCACCTCGGCCACCGGCTCGGGCTCGCCGCCGGCGACGGAGACGCTCATCGTCTTCTTCGCGGACGGACAGCGGAAGATGATGCGCGAGCCGTCGCGCGTCCAACGGAGGAAGTGACCGGCGGCGCCGACGGTCGTCAACTGCTTGACGTTCGAGCCGTTCGCGCTCATCACGAACACCTCGAGCCGGCCATCGCGATCGGACATGAACGCGATCTGTTTTCCGTCCGGTGAAAAAAACGGATTGATGTTGATGCCTTGTCCGCGCGTCAAACGCGTGAGCGTCTCTCCGTCGAAGTCGAAGCGCCAGATGTCGATCGTCTCCGCGCGTCCGGAGAAGAACACGAGCGAGCGTCCGTCGGGCGACCAGTTCGGCTGATAGTCGCCGCCCACGCCGCTGGTGAGCCGCCGCGTTTTTCCGTCGCGCAGCGAGAGCAGCCACAAGTTCATCTCGCCCGTGCGATCGGAACCGAAGGCGATGCGCTCATCATTGTTCTGCGTTAGCGGCGACCACGCGCCGCGCGTGTTCTCGCGCGAGCCCGCGACGACCTGCTCGGGCGCGCCGCTCGCCGCGCCGGTCATCGCATCGACCGGCAGCCGCCACAGCTCCGCGTTTTGTTTGAGGATCGCGAAGACGAGACGGTTCTCGCTGCGCGGCGTGTCGACGTCGACGTCGTGTCCCGGTCCCGCCGTGATTTGCTGCATCGGTCCCGCCGGAGTGCCGTCGATGTCGATCGGAATGCGCCAGAGGTTGATGCCGCCGCCGCGATACGACGAACAGATGATCGAGCCGCCGTCGAACGACCACACCGGATGCACGTCGGTCACGAAGTCGTCCGTCACCCACTTCAGCTCGCGCGTGCGGACGTCGGCGATGCGCACGTCCGACTTCGTCACTTCGATGTTCTGAAAAACGATCTTCGCGCCGTCCGGCGACCAGCGCGGCCGCACATGCCCGGTCGCCTCCGACTCATCGCTCGTGAGTTGCTGCGCATTGCGCCCGCGCGCGTCGCAGATCCAGATCCGCCGCGGCCCGCTCCACGACGCGTCGAACGCGACCTGCGTTCCGTCCGGTGACCACGACGGATTGAACGCGTTCTCGATCAGACGCGATTCTTTTCCGCTCTCGAGCTCGAGCGACCAGACGTCGCCGTGCGTGTCGACGTAGCGGCCGAACACGTCCGCCGGCTCGAATCGCGTGCCGGCATCGACTGCGCGCACGAAGAGAATGGATCGCCCGTCCGGAGCCCACGCCGGATGGATGTCGTCGAAGTCGCCGCGCGTCAACTGCCGTTCGCTCGATTCCTCCGGCTCGCTGAGGATCAGCTTGCGCACGCGCCCGATCTCGCGCGCGAAGACGAGCTGCCGCTGATCGGGCGAGAGCGCGGGAAATTGTTCGACCGCGCGCGCGGACGTGAGCTGCGTGAGTCGCGGCAGGCGGCGCGACGTCTCGCGCATCCGCTCGCGCACGCGCTTGAGATCCGCGACGACGTCCCGCATCGACGGATATCGCGCGTCCGCGTTCTTCGCGAGACAGCGGCTGACCACACGCTGCAGCTCCGGCGGCACGCGCTCATCGATCGTGCGCATCGGCGGCGGATCAACCGCGATGATCTGATGCACGAGCTCCGTGATCAACGTCCCGTTGAACGCGCGCTGACCCGACAGCGCCTCATACGCGACCGCGCCGAACGCGAAAATGTCCGAGCGCTGATCGACCTCCGCGCCTCTGAGCTGCTCCGGCGACATGTAGTGCGGCGTGCCGACCAGCACACCCGGCTTCGTGCTCGGCGCCGTCGGCGTGCTCGAGTCGGGACCGATGCGGCCCGCGTCGATGAGCTTCGCCAACCCGAAGTCGAGAATCTTCGCATACCCGTCGTCCGTGATCATGATGTTGTCCGGCTTCAGATCGCGATGCACGATCTCCGCTTCATGCGCCTTCGCCAACCCCTCGGCGATCTGTATGAGCAGATCCAGCGTCTCCGCCGGCTCCCCCCGCCTCGCAATCCGCGCCCGCAACGTCTCCCCCGCGATGTACTCCATCGCAATGAACCGCCGCGGCGTCTCTTCCGTGGTCTCGCCGATGTCATAGATCGTGAGAATGTGCGGATGATTCAACGCCGAAGCCGCCTGCGCCTCGAACCGAAACCGCGCGACCGCATCCGGATTCGTGACCGCCGCCTCAGGCAGCATCTTCAGCGCGACATCGCGGTTGAGCCGGATGTCCCGCGCGCGGTAGATGACACCCATCCCGCCGGAGCCGATCGACGAGACGATCTCGTACACGCCGACGCGGGTTCCGGGTGGGAGCATGTTGGGGGGAGATTATAGGTGGGGGCCGAAGAGATACACCTTGCCCCAGTCGGCAAAGATGGCGACCTGATGATGGGTCTGCCATCCGTGCGCGCCGTCGTTTAGGGCTTGGGGGCTGTAGACGACGTGGAAGTTCACCCGGGTCTTACTCTCGTGAAGAAAGGCCTCGAAATACGGATTCACGAGATTGATTGCGGTGCCCGCACGATTCGTAATTCGGCCGACCGTGAAGATGGTGCGGAACAATACTGCCTTGTATGCGAAACCGGGAAAGCGGTGGCTGTACGTGAATTCGGTCTGGCTGCGATGTCCCGCGATTCCGGATTGTGTGGTTCGAGCGAGTCCAAACGTGCCAAAGAGCCAGCGGGTGCGAAATGGAAATGGAGCATCCCCTTCGAGACCGAATGATTCCTCTCGGCCGGAGCGGCGCGAGATCACCGCCCCGGTCAGCGGCGCAACAACGTCCTGGTGTATCGTCTGTCGCGTCCAGGTGCCGCGAAGACGCATCATGGTTCGCGGCTCAGGCCCGTTCGGGATGCTGTAATACCAGCCGAACTGAAGGGAATCCCGCGCTCCCGGCGGAGGTGCCGCGGGTGTGGCGTTGGGAGGAGGAGGGGTCGGAAAATAAATGGGCGGATCGCACGCGCAAACGCTCAGCGCCGGATGATCGCCTTCGCGAATACTGTGCTTATAGTCGAATTGGACGTGCCTCCAGTACACACCGCCCCCGAGTTGAAGAAATCCCGTCTTGTCCTTCAATGGCCTGTAGTCGTCTACAAAATTCCATGCGCCCCCGGCAACGAGGCGCGCGCTCAACAAGACGTGCCCCTCGATCTCGCGAGGATCGAGAAAATCATCGGGATCAAAAATCGGTCGCTGCTGTGCGAGGCCAACACTACAACTCATCAGCACGATCGCAGCATAGAAGAATCTTCGCATGTGAATTACTTGATAGCGGGGGTAATTTTCAGAGACATCGTCTTGAACTGCGGAGTCGTCTTCTCATCAAGTTCTATCGCGACCGGCGAGAGGCTCGGTAATTCACATAATACTTTGCTGTCGTTCCTTTGGCTTCCCAGGAAATAGATAAGTTGGGTACGCTTAAACCGATCCCGCACGGCTATGACTGCAGGGTCATTGACGAGCAACCCGCAGCCATCGGGCCGCGGGTACTTGCGCCCTGGCTGAAGACGCAGCTTCTCATAGGCGATACCCGAATCAGGTCTCTTCGTCAGACCCAGCGAAGCGTTGGGAAAACGCAGATCCAGAATCTCGAAGTCTGTACCCTTCAGATCGAACCAACGGGTTTCTCTGCAGTCACGATCCTTGTTCGATTCGTGTGCCATGGTACGTACGTAACTGAGGTAAATCGGGTTACGCAGTCCGTCGGCAGCATCGGCGTCGATGCGCACCTCGATGTCGTAAACCTTGGCTGTTCTTTGGAAGTGAGTAAAGTTATAGGTCGCCTCGCCCTTGTCGCCCGGGTGCGACTCGAGACATCCAGTTCGAGAATCGCCCAGCCGCAGGCTGCCCATTGTTTTCTCGGAGTTGAGCAGAGGAACGTTCGTCGTATCATTCAACTTTCCCGTCCATATTGGCGTTTTGCCTTCTTGCGTCAGCGGAATCAGATAGTCATGCTCATCACCCTTCGCAACCAGATACACAGGCCCTCTCGGCGTTCCGTCGATTTCCACTCTCACGAACGGTGTTACGCCTTGAGCTTTGACGGACGCAGCCATCGACGCCAGCAGCGATATCATCACGAGCCAACCGACTTTAGTCCGGTTCATCGCAACAAGCCCCCTCTATGAAAGCCGCTCTGAAGTCCTCAGGAAGTTCTTTGGGTTCGGTATGAGTGTGTGGTGTGGAATGGAAAACTTGCCAGAAGTACCAGGGGTTCCCTGATTCCTCGATCGTGATCATCAATCGCATAGGCCGTACAGCCAGTTTTCGCCGTATTTCCTCTCTGCATACAATCGCCGGTCTGCACGTGGCCTTCAACGTTGCGAGGGCCTCTAACCTTATTCTCACATCGTCTTCTTGTTTCCCAATCACGGCTTTGGCCAGCGGAGTTTGGCCGTCATCGGCCACGGGCATCAGAGTAAGATGGGCCTGCGTGATCTCCAAGCCGGTTTTGTCGAATACCAGTTCGAAGTGTTTGAGGGTCGATGGCCTCAATCCTCTATTCTCAGTGCTGATCGTGATGAATCGCCGGTCCGCATTGATGATTTTGAAATCCGTATTCGACTCCCGAAAGTAAAGAAACGTATTGCTGCCCGCGATCGCGGTGATCAAACCAAGCAAGGGCTTCCAATAGTTGAGCACTTTCCGAAACAGAACAAACAGAGATCCATGAAGCACCGCGTCGCACTTTTCACACGTACGCGCCGATGGCCGGTTTTTGTGTTGGCAGTTCGAACAAATGGGCCCTTTCTGTGTCGATCCACAATGCGAGCAGATCCGTGCATTCGGAGCAATCATGCCTTTGCAACTGTCGCATTTGCGCTCCTCCTTCTTCTTCTGCCGCTTCGACGGCATGAAATTCACCATCCCGGCCTCCTGATCGATACGATTCCGACGATTGTCAGGAAGAAACCGAGAAGGACGATCCCCCACCCCGAGACCGCCGGCACGTCCGTCGTAGGGGGAAGAACGCATATGACGTATTCGTGATCGCCAAAGCAGGACGGGTCAGTAACGCTCGTTGCACGGACGGTGAAATGGAAGCAGCCGGCGGCCGCAGGGACGCCGGAAATCGTGTCGTTTGGGAAAAGGCTGAGGCCGGGTGGAAGGGTGCCGGGCGCGGTTGAGAACACATAAGGCGGTTTGCCGCAGGAGGCGATCAGCGTCTTGCTGTACGGTACGCCGAGGAGGGCGAGGGGGAGGTTGGGTGGGGAGATGGTTACGTTACAAACCACGATAAGGTGGAGAGGGACGATCTGCGGCGGACAACCCGTCGGCGTCACCGTCACGCTGAAGTAGTAACTACCGGCGACGGTCGGAACGTCCGTAATGCTCGACAGCAGGCCGCCGGGGGACAACATCAAACCAACGGGAAGCGATCCCGGCGTCGACGTGTAGACGTAGTCACCGCAGTCGGGCTTCGGAAGTTGATGCTGATAGGTCGAGCAGGCGGTCGCCTGTGGCAGCTCGGGGTCCACGGTAAGGGGATCCGGGCAAAGAATTTCAAGTGTGTATTGATGGCGCTCCGAAACACCACGGGCTGTCGCCACAACGATGAATGGATATGTGCCAGGCGTCGTCGGTGTACCGCACAAATTTCTTGTTTTCTTGTCGAAGGTCAGACCAGGAGGGAGAGAGCCCTCGATTTCGAGATCATAGGGCTTCGTGCAGCCGGTGGCGGTGATCGTTTCGCAATATGGTGTGCAGGCCTTTGCCGACGAAGGGAGATCAGAAAACGCGACGACCGGATGGATAACGATCGTGTAATCCTTCGACACGGTGCAGGAATCGTTCGTCACTGTAACTGTGAAGGTGTGACAGCCGGGCTTCGTCAATGTGCCGGTGAGCTTCTTAATGGAACTCGGGGGGTGATGGGGCTCGGGACCAGCTCGGGAGGAACGTCGCCCGTGAATGTAAACGTAAATGGCCCGCTCCCCCCCACCGCTGTAAAAACGGCTTCGTAATGGTCGCCCACGTTTCCGTCAGCGAGCATGTCGGGGGCGAGCGTCAGGCCGCCTTGGATGTCGAAAGAATAAGACTTCGTCGTTGAGCAACCGAGAGTGTCCGTCGCGGTCAATGAGAAAGCGCTCTGACCTGATCTGGCGACGCCTTTCAGTATGTTGCCCACCAGCTGCAAATTCTTCGGCAAGGTTTCTGGCGGTGCGGTGACGGTATAGGGCGGCTCTCCCCCACTAGGTTTGATTTCGTATTCGTAATCGACACACGCAGTCGGAGTGGGAATATCGGGAAGGACGATGTTTCCGCAGATCACCAGCCGGTAAACGCGGATGCAATTGATGCCTGTGGAATCGCTGATGGCGACGGCCAGCTTGAACACGCCCGCCGTTGTCGGTTTGACGGACAACACCCCGCTCTCCGTCACTGTCACCACGCCCGGTTAAAGATCGCTCGCGGCCAGCGCAAATT
>Ga0209468_1000024_pt1 | contig 89724 bp, 62 predicted proteins | sample GraSoiAngelo_102_FD_185871 | JGI IMG/M metagenome (GOLD analysis project Ga0209468, IMG submission 185871) | Grasslands soil microbial communities from the Angelo Coastal Reserve, California, USA - 14_0903_02_40cm (SPAdes) (version 2) | ecosystem: Environmental > Terrestrial > Soil > Grasslands ...
TTCGCCACCGCGCGCACCAGCCTCTTGCCGGCGGACTTCAACGGCTTTTTCGACTTCCCGCGGAACGCCGCGATCGCCATTACCGCCGTGCTGACCGTAGCGATCGCGATCCCCACCGCATGCTCCTTGTCCTCCGCATCCATCTCATTCCAGTGAGTGAGCAGCCGAGCGACCGTGCCCTCGGCGCTTCGCTCCACACCGCTCAACTTCTTCGCGACTCCGTCGATCGCCTTGATCGTCGCATCGCGCAACAGCGGTTCCAGCGCAGTCGTATTCATGGCAACGGAGAGTGCAAAGCCCAGTCCGACGAGCGCGGCCTAAAGAACCTCCCGCACCGCCTCCGGCGGCCGCCCCACCACCGCCCGCCCCCCGCGAACGACAATCGGCCGCTCGATGAGAATCGGATGCTCCGCCATCGCCCGCAACACCTCCTCGTCCGCCGTCCCATCGCCAAGCCCCAGTTCCGCGAACACCGCCTCCCCCCGCCGCACAATCTCAATCGGCCGCACCCCAAGCAGCCGCACAATCCGCCGCAACTCATCGACGGAAAGCGGATCGCGAAGATACTCCCGCACCGGCAACTCGACACCCGCCTCGCGGACAAGCGCCAGCGCAGCGCGGCTCTTACTGCAGCGGGGGTTGTGGAGGAAAAGGTCGGTCATGGAGGAAGGATAACGCGGGGGCTTTGGACTGCGGCGGCATTCGCCGCCGCTTTGGGTGGGCGGGGGTGGCGCGGCCGAAGGGCCGCGCCAACTCAGTTTCCCCGCGCCTCCAATTTGCGCCCGCAGTGTTTCTCCCAAAGAGGGATCTCTATGGCGCTCTACCGTTACATCCAGTACCTGCAAAGCTCGAATGACGACGCCTTCAACGCACTCCACTCACCCGGCACGGCAGCCCCACTTCCGGGGATTTACCGTTGCGTTGCGTGCGGCGATGAGATCGGGATCGCCAAAGGCCACACGCTTCCACCGCAGACTCATGCACAGCATCCATCGAATGCCGACATCAAGTGGCAATTGATCGTGTACGCGCAACAGAAGTAACGTTCAGGTGTCGGATCGATTTCGGCTCTACTACGTCGCGCCGATCGTGGTGCCTTCTCGAAGGGATCCAGGTTACTCATGCTCAGGCGATGGACAACCCCGGCCGGCCGCCCTGACACTTCGGGCATTTCCGCAACCAGATGTCGCTCCCGTTCGCGCCGTACTCCTCGGAGCAGTGGCCGCACCGCAGAACGTAAATCGACTGACCATGATCGGTGGCCGGCAGACCTGTGGGACGAACGACGGTCTGCGCGTTCGCGTTCGTGAATCCCGGCCGCGTCGAATAGCCGCTGCCGCGAGTAGCGGGAACGGTGTCATCGTCGTCCTCCACAGCCGCGGAGGTGGTTGCACCGCGCGGCGACACGACCTCACGCAGGAGCAGCTTGGCAACGATCGAAGCGACGCTATTCTCGTAGCTTTCCGTCGCGAGCGCCTCCAGTCCCGAGATCAACCAGCTGCGTTCGAACAGTTTCCAGCCCTTCGCGTCAAAGATCGCGCGCAGCGGCACCGGGTCCCCGTGAATGTTGCCCGCCGCGAGGCAAAGCCGAGCCTTCGTGCCGGCAGGGCAGAAGCCCTGCTCCACCAGTTGCGTCTCGAGCCGCGAGAGAACGACGCGCCGGAGCAACTCATCGGAAAAGAGCTTGTACCGTGTCTCTTTCGCCGCTTTCGGACCATCAAACGACGCCGCACGCACGCCCGCCGAGTCGAGATACGACTTGCACTCGACGACAAGCAGTTCATTCTCACGGCCGCTGTAGGCGACGATGTCGAGCTCCCAGCGCGGAGCCGAAGGGCGGCCGGTCGCGTGCTTGTCTTCGCGCGTCAGATTTACTTTCACGCTCGTCCGAACCCAGTAACCGGCGCGGTCGAGAACCGTGGCGACGAGTTGCTCAAATGAATCCATAGGATGTCCTGCGGTTCTGAGATCTCACGACCGGAACTGTACAATTCCGCCAGAGGACCTCTGCATGAAAGTAAGTATTAAAGATCTCAGCGTGTCAATGGAAGTGAAGAACAAGGGGATAGAACTCGATGTCTATGACAGTCAAGACCTACATTTGGGCGACCTCATCGTGACCAAGAGCGGCTTGGTCTGGTGCAAGGGCCGGACACGCAAAGAAAACGGCACGTCTGTGTCATGGACAGAATTCATTGATTGGATGGAATCGGAATAGCTCCGAGCGGCACGCGATCTCGATGTCTGTTCTGAACTGACTTCGTATTGGCTCAGCCACGCTTCCCCATACCTCGAGAAACTCCAGACTGGGAGTCCCTCGCTAAGAACTGCTCAATGCAGTAACGGGTGAAATATCCAACCACGCCGAAAGCGGTTTTGCTCCCGCCCGAGGTGAGGCGTACACCGCGCTCAACTGAATATACGGACCGTACGGCGTCGGATAGCAAAGTTGAATGATCCGGAGCTTGAAGCAGATTGGATCCAGCGCGTTCTCCGCAATTTGAAGGCGATTCAGAGCCGATTGCGCGCCCTGCGTCTACGTGAACAATTAGCACGGCGAGCACTTTTCGGTGAGACCTTCAATCAGCGAGAACCCCGGTCGCGATAGCCCAATCAACTTACCGATCCCCGAATTCGAAGTGCACCCTCAACGTGCGGCAATTCTCGCTGACGGTACGTTGGACATTTTCCGGAATACCGCCGGGAACAGTTGCTTCGATCTGCAGACTGACCGTCACCTTCGCTCCCACCAACGCATTAAGATGCGTGATGATCGCGTCCGCAATTTGAGCCGCATCGCGACCGAAACGAAGCGCGTCCAAGTCGAGGTCGGCGTAGAAGTGATTCGGAAGTCCTCCTGTCGCAGAAGGAGACGCGGTAGTGTTCACATCCCCCACGGACTCCGTCCCGGCATCGCCCACCGGAACCTGCTCCGAAGACGATGCGGCGGGCGAATCTGCGTTCATCTGCGCTCGCGCCACAGCTGGCGCTACGACAAAGCCGCCCAGGTCGACGGCCGGTGGCCTCCGCCCCGCGATCAATCCGGCATACCGTTTTGCACCTTCGTTATAGAAGGCGGCATACGCGAATGTATCTTTCTCCCACAATATGGCTGCCGCACCATCTGAGATCGCACCGAACAGCAGATCGGTATTCCTGAGCCGCGGCAAATAGACGTATGTAGCAAAATCGTCGGCGAGTTGCTTGACGGAGACGTGATCGCCGCGCCAAAGCGGAATTCGATCGAGCTCGAGCCGCAGCAGCGGGCCGGCCCATGGTGTTGCGATCAGCAAACCGTCATTCATCAGCTTCTTCGATGACCGCGCGGCCAACGAATCGCTGCCTTTGGACGGCACTTCGCGCCATGTGACAGGCCCCGTTTTATCCGGCTGCTCGGGAACTAGCAGCCACGTATACGCCTCCGGAATTCGCGCGCGGACTGCGCTGTCCGCATCCTTCAGTTTTGTCGCAATCTGATTGAGTTGGAACTTGGAAAGGTCCATCGATTCTTTTTCGACGTCGATGGATTTCCATGCGAGATAAATTCGTACCGCCTGTTGCAGCGAGTCGAGCGCCTTCGTCTCTGCCGACAGAAACACCAGAGCGTTCTTGTACGACCGGGGTGAGTTCCCTCGCTGCTCGAGAACTGTCTTTGCCACAGTCATGGCCGTACTGGCGGTTCCCTTCGCATGCGGCGCCTCTGGACCGATGATGACCAGCCGCACTTCCCGCTCGTCCGGCACGTCGCCGCTCTGCGAGGCGTTCTCGATCACCTGGACGCGCTCGAATTCACCGCGAGTCTTCGCTTCGACACGCAGCCGATCCTCAATCTCCTGATGCACTCTGTCGATCTTCACGCCCTCGGCACGATCCTGCGCGACGCGATTGATGCTCGGCTGCGTGTCGAACCAGTACCGATTCTCATTGACGTACAGATGCGCCGCGCGGTCGGCGAGACGGCGCAGAGCATCGCGGAACGTCGCCACCGCTTCGCCCGGCTGTACGCAGCCGAGGATGATTCGCTTGTCCTCGATCCCCTTCGTTGACGAGCGCAGATGAGGGGCGGAGCCCATGAAAACCGTTCGAGCCACCCGGCGCGCCGCGGAGAGGCGCCCGAAGTTCGGGTTTTCTTTGTCTAGTCGGAGCGACAGAGAGTCCAGGCCGTCGACTTCTCGCTCGACAACTGGCCGCAGCCCGTCTTCGACGTACAACATCAGCTCGTTCACGGTTGCTGCGTCATCGAGCGTCACGTTCGCAGGCATGATCAGAAGGTTCTTGTCCTCACGAATCCAGAGGGCATGAATCACCGCGGCCATCAAGCGCAGTACACCGCGCGTGCGCTGGAAACGCTGCAACGACGACCAGTCTTCGTACAGCCGGTCGAACAGTTCCGGGTGCAGCGGGTAGGACGACTCCATGCGCCGCCGATAATCGCCTTCGCTGCAGCCGCTCGGGAACTCCGACTTCTGCGTGTTGTACGTGTCCGTGAAGGCGCGGATGACCGCATCGCGGTGCTTGTAGACATCTGCCGTCATCGGCTGGAACAGCCGTCTTCTGACGATCTCGAAGCTCTCCTCCGCGCTCGCCGGCCGCCACGGCGACTGCATCCGACCGAAGACGTTCTCGATCCTCTTGAGCGCGGTCTTCCCCGCGTCGCCGCCGACTTCAATGTCCTCAATCCAGTTTTCGCCCCTCGGCCGCTGCGCCTCGGTCGCCGGAACGCTCGCAACGACCAGCGTCTTCTTGCACGCTTTTGCGGCCTCGGTCAATTCCTGCGCGAAGCTGAAGTTCGAATCGAACGTGCCGGCCGGCAGGTCGTCCTTGCCGACGAGCTGGCGTGCGTGCGCGACCCATTCGTCGATCAGAATGAGGCAAGGCTCGGCCACCGTGAACAACTCGCGCAACGCTTCCGACCCGGGACTGACACCCTTTCTGTCCGCCGTCTCGACCAGTGCATAACCGTCTTTGCCGAGGAGCTGCCACGCGAGCTCGCCCCACATCGTCCGCACGACCGTGCCGTCCTTCTTCTTCTTCGGCTCAGCAAGCGGAAGCTCCTGGCCCACCAGCACCGCACGATTCGCTTTCGGAAGGGAGCTTGTTGCCGCATCCTTCAGCACAGGTTCGATGTCCCGCAGCTTGTCGGCGGAGACGCCGCTGAAAAAGTGATACAGCGCGATCATCGAATGCGTTTTGCCGCCGCCGAAGTTCGTCTGCAGTTCCACGATCGGATCGCCGCCGGTGCCTGAGAGCCGTTTGAGCGCACCCGCCAATAGTGTGCGCAGGCCCTGCGTGATGTAGGTGCGCTGGAAGAACTGAATCGGGTCCTTGTATTCATCGCTTCCCTCGTCGCGATGCACCTGCCCGAGGTCGGCGGCGAATTCCGCCTGTTGATAACGGCCCGAGTGGACGTCCGGATGCGGCGTGATGACCTCGCGCCATGGCCTCAGTCCGAGGCCCGTCGCGACGCCGGTTTCAACGGCAGCCACCGCCGCCTTGACGGTCTCCTTCTTTGCTTGTTCTTCGTACCGGACGCGCAGCAACTCCTGCTTCTGGCGCTCGATGTCGAGGGCTTCTTTCGCTCCGATCGCCGACAACAACCGATAGACGTTGTCGAATACGCGATACGTGTCGTCGGTACTGAATGCCACCTCATGTGCCCAACGGTTGCGAACATCCCGCATCTCGCCGACGATGGCACGCTCGGTGGCGCCGAGGTTTCGCTTGAACACGTTCTGCCACTCGCTGATCATGACGCTAAGAAGCGCCGTCGTGTCCCATGTGCCTTTCATCAGCGGCTTGTCGAGAGCCGCAGCAGCCTGCGTCTCCCATTTCGTAGCGCCATAGACCGACTTCATTTCGCGCTCTACGAACGGAAGAAGTCCTGCCTTGAGAAGCTCCAGCGCCTGCTCGACGCGCTGCCGATTTGTCAGTGCCATTGATTTCCTCGAACATCAGGGAGCGTCTACACGGAGTGGAAATCCGGAGCGCAGCCATGATTTGTCGTTACGATTCTCCCATGCCGTCGGCGAAGTACGAGCATGAGATCCGCGACCCGGTTCACACGTTTATCCGGGTCTCGTCCGACGAGCGAAGAGTGATCGACTCCCGTCCCTTTCAGCGTCTCCGGGACATTCATCAGCTCGCGCTCACTTACATGGTTTATCCCGGAGCGACGCACAGACGGTTCGAGCACTGCCTCGGCGTGATGGATCTCGCCGGACGCGTGTTTGACGTGATCGTTCGCCACGCCCATCGACGTGACGAGGTACGCCAGTTCTTCCCGCCGGACGAAAAGCTGCAGTACTGGAGGACCGTCGTCCGGATGGGTGCACTGTGCCACGACCTCGGGCACATGCCGTTCTCGCATGGAGCGGAGGAGCTTCTTCCGGAGGGATACCACCACGAACAGCTGTCGGTCGACGTCATTCTGAGCCCGGAGATGCAAGAGATCTGGTTGCAGATCCCGCTCATCGCGAAAGACGTCGCGAAAGTGGCGGTCGGCGTAAAGAAGTGGCCGGGATCGGAATCCGACTTCTCTCCCTGGGACGAGTTGATGACCGAGATCGTGACCGGCGATGCGTTCGGCGTCGATCGGATCGACTATCTCCTGCGCGACTCCCTCCATGCCGGCGTCGCTTACGGCCGCTTCGACCACTATCGGCTGATCGACACTCTCCGCGTCCTCCCATCCGCCGATCCCGACAAACCCGGCAAGCCGGTCATCGGGATCGAGCGCGGAGGACTTCACGCGGCGGAGGGACTGCAGCTCGGCCGCTACTTCATGTTCGAACAGCTCTACTTCCACAAGGTGCGCAGGGCTCTCGACATCCATCTCAAAGCCTTCCTCCGAGCGTTTCTCCCCGCCGGCACCTATCCGATCGACGTGGATGCGCATCTCCGGCTGACGGACAACGAAGTGCTGGCGGCGATGAGAAAAGCAGCGGAAGATCCCGCCGCGCCGGGTCACGAGCCGGCCCGAAGGATCATGAAAGATCGTGCGTTCTATCGTGTTCTTTACGTGCCGTCAGCCGACGACCTGACAAAGGCAGCAGATCCGATCGGAGCTGTCCATCGGGCTGCTCGCGACCGGTTCCCCGGATGCGTGGAGAAGGACGTGCACACCCCCGTTGCCAGGCCGATGGAGTTTGCCGTCGACAAGGACGGAGCGATCGTCTCCTCGGTCGCGGAGTCGCAGATCCTCGGGCAGATTCCGACGGCCCGGTTCGGATACGTCTTCATCACTCCCGAGAAGTTGGACGAAGGACGGCGATGGCTCCGGCAGAACATCCGAGGTATTCTCGAAACGCCTTGAAGGAGGATCCATGAGCCTGAATGAGCTGGAGGAAGCAACGGTGATTGCAACGCTGATCGACCGCGTGGCGGCCACGGGGCGATTCTGCGGCGAGACCCTCATTCAGAAATCGGTGTTTTTCCTCAAAGAGCTTTTCAGCGTCCCGGTGTCGGATCGATTTCGGCTCTATTACTACGGCCCGTTCTCGTTCGAACTGAGCGACCGGCTGCGGGGGATGCAGGCGGACGACTTCGTAAAAGTGAAGCCGCACCAGTACGGAGCCACGTTCGTCCCGAGCGAGCGTTACTCGCTGTTGCAGCGCCAGTTCTCGAAGACCATTGAGAACCACGAACATGCGCTCGGGTTTGTGGTCCGCGAGCTGGCCACGCGTGGGGTCGGCCAACTGGAACCGCTCGCGACCGCGCTGTTTCTCACCCGTCAGCACCCTTCCGGCAGCGTGGGAGAGCGTGCTCAAGAGCTGCATGCGGTCAAACCGCACGTCGATCTTCCGGTTGCGATTCAGTCGGTCAGGCAGATCGACGAGTGGATCGCGCGGTACTCCTCTACATCGTGATTACCCATCCCGCCTTGTTGAATGAGCCAGACCGCCGAAGGGCGCAGCCTTAATGCGTTACCCGAGCGGTATCTGCTCAGCCGCACGGGGCGCCTGCGATTCCGTGGCGAGACGTGTGATCTCCGGCCAGGCGACGACGAGCGAGTTGTAGGCGATGGCTTCTTCCGTCCAGCCTTTTCTCGGGTTTGAGCAAATTGCGTAGAGGCGGTAAGCCAAGTCACGTGCGATCTCGCCCATACCGCCGACTTTGCGGAGCAGCTCGGCGGAAGCCTGCTCCCCGCCGGATTTGAGTCGCGCGATCAGATGTTGCGTCACTTCCCAGATCGTGATGCGGCGGTCGGATGTAGGATCCCAATCGGAGTCAAGCTGCTCGCGCGCGATAAGCTGAACTTTCCCTTTCGCCGCACGGAGTAGGCCCGAGTCCACGAGTCCGCCGACTGAGGTGACCTTCGCCTTCGAGAGCGTCTCCGCCTCCCCGAAAGGTGCCTCGCTCATGCCGAACTGTTCGAACCACGCGAGAGCCCACTGCGTGTCGGCGTCGTACTCGCTCTCCTGTTCTGTGAGCACTTCGTCGAGCGCCTGGTTGATGAGCTGCAGTGCGCTTCTTACGCGCATCGGAGAGCCGTCGGCTTCGATTATTTTCGCATAGCGCGAGAAGACGGCCATGCCTGGACCAATCGCTGCCTGCGCGAGATCCACAGCGGCGATGCTGCTGTGCTGGAGCTTTTTCAGCGCGTCCGGCAGCTCGGACTTAAGCGCAGCGATGAACTGGCGGCGAGTGCCGATGGAGGCGCTGTCGTTTCGCGCACGACAGACGAGCACAATCGACGAAGCGAGAGCGTTTGTCCCGCTGCCGATCATCCGATTACTCAGTTCACTGCGAACCGGCCAAGTCCCGTCGACAGAGAGACCGGACCCCAAAACAGCCTCCAGCATCGTTTCCCATCCGGTCGACGCAACCGAATCAGCTTCGTCTTCCGACTGCTTGAACGCGTAGTAGATCGTGATAGGAAATCGTGGATCCTGCATCTCCCGTAAGCGCCTGAAAACTTCGCACAGTCCTGCCTCGAAGAACTCTTTCGCCTGCTCCTTACTTCCATCATGGCGGTACGGGCTCGCTATCAGCTCTTGCGCCTTCGGGACAAGGAGCGTGCTGAAAAGTTGGGGATACACTTCTCGCAGTGATCGTCTCAACCAAACATAGAAAAAATCCGAGAGGTCTGCATATCCAATGTTGTCGTAATACGGTGGATCAGTTGAAATGAGCATAGGCGAGATTGACCGACCCGTCATAGCATCGCGATTGTGCACTGTACCCGACGCTCGCGCCGGTGTACGTTCGATCGCTGGTACTAGCCATTCCAATGCGCTTGTAAACCCACCGCCTGAATCACTGAAGGGCGAGGCCTCAGCAAAATCCCAAGTCATTGCAAGCGCCTGTCGGGCGAATGCATTCCGTACCGATGCGGTCCGCGCAGAACCACCAGTGGAACTCTTCGTCCCACTGGGTCCGCTATCCCAAGTCGCAAGGGTGTTATTTCGATCAGTGAACTTGCTCACGGCCAATCCTAGATACGTTGCTACTGCGTCGGCGTACGCCTGTGCGCCAACCCCACCATCGACCAGACGCACTCCGTCGTCAGTCATAGTCTTCTTTGCATCAGTCAGCACGCGGTGGCGCATCTCGCTGACCAAGTCGCCGAAGGTCGTAAGTGCCACCAGTTGCCGTGGCGTAAAGAGGTCGCGATGCTTCACCATCCCGTAAGCTTGAACCCTAAAACTCATCGCTTTTTCGGGAAGGGGCGTATCCGGAACAGAATCTGGCGCTTGCACATCGGCTCCGCGAACCTGATAAACATCCGGCGCCACATAGGAACGTCCTCGCGGCTCCTCCACAACGACAGCCATCATTTCTGACGAAAGCTTTCCTGCGCGCCCCTCACGCCGGATGTATTCGAGACTCACGTCCGTGCTACAAGCCGCGCATTTCGCACCGGTACGGCCGACAGTTCCCTCATCGCGTCCGGCCCTTCCACTTCGAACCTCAAAGTTCACGCGCTGCCCGGCTATGTGCGGAAACACCCGCATTTCTCTGCCAACCATCGTCGAAAGGGCAAACGACCGAACAAGTGGCATGCTGATTCCACACGCCGGATTCGGACATTTCACGGTCCGCGCCCACAACCAAGCGATAACTGTCGCTTCGTGTCCGTTGTCCAACCTCATCTTGGGATAGAGATGCCCAATCCGCTTCTCTGCCTCGTCGCGCATCAACCTACCGTAGTAGCGGACATCTTCAGCAAGTCCCTGCGCTCCTTTCCACTTGGCGGAGTGCGTCAGCTTCTTTTTAGCCTCAGCATTCACCGGGGGTTGGTTGGCGAATTTCGGCGGGATTTCAATCAGCGCCTTCGTGATCAGCACCGCAACGGGATTGAGATCGCTCCCGTGCGCCTCCAGCCCGAGCCGTTGCGCCTCGAGCGGAATCGATCCGCCGCCGCAGAATGGGTCAAGCACCGGCGGCGGATTTCCGCCCGTCGATTTCATGATCTCCGCACGTGCCCGTCCGAGAACTTCCTCGTTGTTCGAGTTGTCCCATTTGACCAATTCTTCGATGATCCGGAACAGGCGCTGCCGCTCGTTCTCCTGTGCCTCCTCGGTCGGAAACTCTTCCGGCAAACTCGAGGGATCGTCGACTAGTGACGCAAACAACACCGCGCGGCAAGCGGCCAGCGGACGCCTCGCCCACCACAGGTGCAGCGTCGACGGATGTCCATGCCGGATTGACTTTTCCCGCGCCGACTCGCGGTTGATCGCTTCGAGAGGAAGCGCGACTTCAATCAATTTCTTTTTCATTTGCAGGTTGGCGTCACGCTTTGGCCTCTTCGAACGTCCGAAGGGCCTTCAGATCGAACGTCGCACACGTCTCCCCGAACTGCGGCTCTCGGGTGAAGGGGTGCATCACATAGATAGGCTTCTCCGCCAGGCCGTCGACCATCACGACGGCCAGCCGCCAATGGGCCGGCGAGTTCAGAGCGCAGATCATCTCGTTGCGCGTGACGGTGATGGTGTCGGCGCCGGCGACGCGGCCCTTCACTTCGATGAAACGGAGACGTCCAGTACGGGGGTCTCTCGACTCGATGTCGTAGCCTTTGTTCTCTTTCGAAATATCACGTGGGTCGAATCCGAGACCGCGCTCGTGTGCCATGACCGCTTCCATCGCCAGGCGCTCGATCTCTTTCGTCTCGCGTGCGAACATCGCCGGTTCCGGCTTCACCGGCGAGAGAAAGCGTTTGAGAAGTCCGATCGGGACGATGAGCGCACCGCCGACTACGACCGGCGGGAGCGCGGAGAGCCGGCGCTCCTGCTCCAGCTCCGCGATTCGTTTCTGGAGTCGTCCTTCCAGATCCTCCGCACGCTGACGCGCCTTGCCGGAGTTCAGCTTTGCGTTTGTCCGTCCCGCGAGCTCCTGGTTCTTCAACTCATTCGCGCGATGGTCCCAGTACGTGATCTCTTTCGTCAGCCGGTCCTTCACCTCGCCCAGCGCTTTCGCGACGAGGCGCTCCTTCCGCTGCTTCACCTCGGCGAAGTGCTCGGGGACGATCTGTTCGATCGCGAACGACAGCGCCGCCGACTCGGGATTCGCGAAGAGCCATTCCAGGTTGACGCCGCTCGCGATGACCCCTTCGGCCACTGGCTTCTCTTCGTCGGTGAGCGGCCGGTAATCGAGGTAGGGCGCGTACCCGGCGATCTTCTGATTGGCATGGCCGTCGATCTCGACGAACAGAAGACGTCTGGAGACGATGCGGTGCTGACCGCTCTTGTCCGTGCGCGCGTCTTCGATGGTGTGCTCGAGGTAGAACAGCGCGCGCGGCTCATCGCCAAGGTCGCGCTCGTCCACGAGCACCGCTCCCTGCTTCATGAGCTCGCGGTAGCGCTCGAGGATGATGTCCACGGTGGCGTCGAGCAGAGGATGGCCCGGGCAGACGAACTTCGCGAGCGGCTTTCCTTCCACCGACTGCAGGTCTTTCTCAAAGGTGATTCGCTCGTACTTTTCGAGCACGGGCTCGCGCGTTCCGATGGCACGGTCACGGTTGCGAATGATGGCCGGGACGTGGCGGATCTCCCATCGGTTTGCCTCTCGTTCGACCATTCTCCCGCCGAGGTGCTCGAAAGCCTTCTTGAAAAAACTGGCGACATGAAACGGCTGCAGCCGCTGTGTTTCGGCGCGCTCCATTTCTTCGCGAATCTTCTGCACGCGCGTGCCGTCGAGGAAGTCGTGCGCGAGCGCTTTCTCTTCGATCAGCGCCTGCACTGTTTCAGGAATGCGGTCGACGATTTCCTGTAGGCGGGCGCGAACCTCAGGGCGATTGCCATAGCGGATCGCCTCGATCAACAGGTCGCGGAGAGATCGTCCTTCGAACGTGACTTTCCCGAGTACGTCAAAGACCTGGCCGCCGAGGGCCTGCCGCTCTTCCTCGATCTTCTCCAGGAGTCGGTGGTAGACATCGCCCTCCCGCGTCTCCACCGCGACGAGATTCCAGAGGTGGCAGACCTCGGTCTGATTGATGCGGTGAATGCGGCCGAAGCGCTGCTCGATCCGATTCGGATTCCACGGCAGGTCGTAGTTGACCATCAGGTGCGCACGCTGAAGGTTGATGCCTTCGCCTGCCGCATCCGTAGCCAGAAGAATCGCGACTTCTTTGTCCTGCGTGAACCGCTCTTGCGCGGTGCGGCGCTCCTCGCGGGCCATGCCTCCGTGAATCGTGACGACGGCCTCGTCGCGGCCGAGGATGCCGCGCAGTTTGGCGGTGAGGTAATTCAGCGTGTCGCGATGTTCCGTAAAGACGACGAGCTTCCGGTGGTGTCCGCGCTCGTCGATGATCTTGTCGTTTTCCTGAAGCAGCTTCCGCAACTCGTCCCATTTCTTGTCAATGTTGCTCTTTCGAACGACGTGCGCCTTCTCTTCGAGATCGCGAAGGATCGCGATCTCAGCCTCGAGCTCGGCGATCGTCTGCGCCGCGGTTGCGCGGTCGACGACCTGTTCTTCGACTTCCTCGACCTCCGGCGCGTCTTCGAGGTCCTCCAACTCGGCCTCGGAGAGCGCCGACTCGTCGAGAATCCGTGACTCGCCTCCCCGCTTCGCGAACTGCTCCGCGTTCAGCCGCTCTTCGAGGCGTTCGCGCCTGCGCTTCAGCGATTGATAGATCGCTTCCGGAGATGAGGCGAGGCGGCGCTGCAGGGTAGTCAGTGCGAAGCCGACCGTTCCCTTGCGGCCGCCGCTTTCGAGCTTGTCGGCGCGATTGAACTCCGTCGTGACGTAGTCGGTGACGTGTTTGTACAGCTCTGCTTCGAGTTGCGAGAGCTTATAGGGAACGGTATACGCGACTCGCTCCGGGAAGAGCGGCTTCCCCTCGAACGTCAGGAGCTGTTCCTTGACCAGCCGGCGCATCAGATCCGAGGGATCGGACGAATGAACGCCCTCGCGATACTTTCCCTCGAAACGGTCAGGGTCGAGAAGTCCCATGAAGAGCTGAAAGTCCGCTTCCTTGCCGTTGTGCGGCGTCGCGCTCATCAGCAGGAAGTTTCGCGTCAGGCCGGAGAGCTGCTGACCCAGGCGATAGCGCTTCGTGTACTTCACCTCGTTGCCGAAATAGCTGGCCGACATCTTGTGGGCTTCATCGCAGATGATGAGGTCCCAGTCGGTCAGATCCAGCTTCGCCTGCAGTTCTTCGTTGCGGCTCAGATGATCGAGCCGGCAGATGATCCGATCGCGTTCGGCGAAAGGATTTCCAGTGAGCGAAGTCTGGAACGTCTCGCGGCTGACGATGTCGAAGTCGAGACCGAACTTCTCGTGCAGCTCGTCCTGCCACTGCTCGACGAGATTGCCCGGGCAGACGATGAGACAGCGCTGCAGGTCGCCGCGCAGCATCAACTCCTTGATGAGAAGACCGGCCATGATCGTCTTGCCGGCGCCGGGATCGTCCGCAAGAAGAAATCGCAGCGGCTGGCGTGGAAGCATCGACTCGTAGACCGCCGTGATCTGATGGGGAAGCGGCCGGACGGTGCTGGTGGTGATGGCGAGGTACGGATCGAAGAGGTATGCGAGACGAATCCGCCGCGCTTCGGAAACGAGTCGGAGGAGCGCGCCGTCCGCGGCAAAGGACCACGGCCTCCCCTGCGTCAGAACCTCGAGATCCGACTCATCGTGCCGGTAGAGCAGTTTCTGCCCGAGGCCGCCCGCCTGATCCTTGTAGATGAGAGTGACGACGGCATCCCCGTGCCACTGACATGCAACGACGCTCACGGTCTGATTCGGCAGAACGCCGGTGACGGATGCGCCTTCTTTCAGGTCTTCGAGACGGGCCATGGAGTCGCGCTGTTTCGATCGGACGATCGGCACTGCAGAAGCGGCCGAAGCTTACCATCAGGATCGCGGAGACGACGTGTTCCATGGTTTATGGGCGGGATGAACGTGCGCGAAGTGCAGGGATGGGTGGAGGCGAGAGAACTGGAGGGGCATCGATACCGAGGACAGGCTCGTGCTTCCGTGGATGAGGCGGCGGCGGATTCGCAGGACAGTTGATTCGATTTCACTTGCATCCGAGCCAGTTTCACTTGCATCCAAGCCAGTTTCACTTGCGTCCGAGCCAGTTTCACTTGCATCCAGGCCGATTTCACTTGCATCCGGGCCAGTTTCACTTGCATCCAAGCCAGTTTCACTTGCATCCAAGCCAGTTTCACTTGCATCCAAGCCAGTTTCACTTGCATCCAAGCCAGTTTCACTTGCATCCGAGCCAGTTTCACTTGCATCCGGGCCAGTTTCACTTGCATCCGAGCCAGTTTCACTTGCATCCGAGCCAGTTTCACTTGCATCCGAGCCAGTTTCACTTGCATCCGAGCCAGTTTCACTTGCGTCCGAGCCAGTTTCACTTGCATCCGGGCCAGTTTCACTTGCATCCAAGCCAGTTTCACTTGCATCCGGGCCGGTTTCACTTGCATCCGGGCCGGTTTCACTTGCAAACGAGTTGGTTACGTTTGCGAATCAACCAATTTCGCTCGCGAATGAAGGCATTCGAAAATTGCCGGAATAACGGGAAAATACGTTGAAATACTGACTGCCTCACAATGAGCGCCGGGGCAATTAATTCACCCTTGCGTTCATGAGCGAACTGGCGTACCTTCATCAATGGTCCGGTCCGGAGGTCCTTACTGCTGTTGCAGCCAGGCCCTCCGGTGTCGCCCCGCCCGGGGCGTAGGTTCCGGCGACGAGCAGGTGTCTGGGTCCGACCAGCGGCCGCAATCCTAGGGGCTGCCGTCGGGCTCTCGCCGAGGCTCACCACTTTCCTGCGCAGCGTTCATCGAACGCGCAGGTGAGTGTCTGACCATGCAGCTGCAATCGTGCCGCTGCACCCGCCCCTTCCCTGTCCAGGGTCCATCCCCAGAAAGGAGTTTTGCCTATGACCATCCTTTGACAATTACGCATTTCCATTTCACACGAATTTCGACAATGACCACCATGAAAGGAGATTGAACCATGAGTAACGTCTTAGTACCGGAACCGGCCCAGGCGCCGGCAGCCAATCGATTCACCCCCGATGCACAGGAGCGCATGGCGCGTCTTCGCGCGATGGCCGCGGAGTTTCCCGACGCGGCGGAGCCGCAGACGCTGACGCCGAGTGACATCCGGCTCGCCCGCTACACGTCCGTGGCGTCGCTGGAGAAAGCGGCGCTCTTCGCCGAAGCAGCGCCGGGCATGGGTGCCCCCGTCACCAACGTGTCCGAACTGCGCGATGCCATTGCCTTCGAGATGGCATACGGCGGCGTGCGCGATGAGGCGCTGGCGCTGGCCCGCAGCATCGAGCACGCGATCCTGCGCCGCAAGCTGAAGGCGGCGAAGTCCGCCCGCGGGCTGTTCAAGATCGCCAAGGGCTATGTGACGCTCGACGTCGGAGATCCCGTCCGGCCGCATGTGGACGCGATGAAGCGCTCGTTCGCGCGTCCGCGCCGCAAGAAGGTCACCGCACCGACGGAGCCGCCGACCGTGGAGAAGAAGTAAACCGAGGGGCCGGAGGAGGGTCTGATTGGCCATCTCGCCTCCCCGGCTCCCCGTAAACCCCAGGGCCGCGGCCGAAGGGTCGCGGCCCATTTTACGTCGATCGGGCGTGCTTCTCCATGAAAACGGTGACGGCCGCTTTGCTGACGCGCCCTTCCGCCACGCCGATCACTCGCTGAGACGCTTGAAGAGACCGGCGTATTTGCGATTGATCTTGTCGACCGCCTTGCGAAACTTGCGGTCGCGGGCCGAGCTGCGTTTCGGAGTGACCACGATGACCTGCCTGTTCGTCGAGACTTCGACCTCCGCGTTCTCGTCGAGCCCGAGTTGCTCCAGCAATGGCTTGTCCAGGACCAGGGCGATGCTGTTCCCGGTTCGGGTGAGCTTCTTGATCATGGTCCGTACAGCGTACCACCCAGGTACGTACACGAAACGCGCCTCCCGGCTGACCCGGGCCCGAGCCCGTACCTCGGTTGCGCAGTCGCTCGGTCACGCGGTTGCGCGGCGCATCCAAAGCATTGCCGAGTAACCGCGCGACTGCGCAACCGAGGTACGGACTCGGACCCGGGATCAGCCCCAAAGGCGCGCCGGAGGCGCGCACCACTCCCCCTACCCGTGCCGGATGTTGAGAATGTCTCCGTCGTGGACCACGTAGGTCTTTCCTTCCAGCCGCCACTGTCCGGCTTCTTTGGCCTTGGCGAAGGAGCCGCCGGCGGCGATGAAGTCGTCGTAGTGGACGACTTCGGCGCGGATGAATTTCTGGACGAAGTCGGAGTGAATGACGCCGGCGGCTTCCTGGGCGGTCATCCCCGTCCGGATCGTCCAGGCGCGGCATTCGTCCTCGCCGACGGTGAGGAACGACTGCAGTCCCAGGAGCGCGTACGCCTCGCGGATCAGCGTGTCGAGCGCGGACTCGCGGATTCCGTACTCCTCCATGAACATCCGCGCGTCCTCGCCGGACAGCTCCGACATCTCCATGTCGATCTTTCCGAAGAACGCCACGACGCGCGTGCGCAGGCCGGCCTTCGCGGCCGCGACGCGGAAGACTTCCTGCTCGACGATCGGCTGCTGCGACTCGTCGAACGAGAGCGCGATCAGCATCGGCTTGAGCGTGAGCAGTTGATAGGTCTTGAGGATGTGCAGCTCTTCCTTCGACAGCTCTTCGTTCCGCAGCGGCTTTTCGGCCTGGAGAATGGCGAGGCATTTCTCGAGGACGGGGAGCTCGCGCTTCATCGGCTCGTCGTGCATGCGGGCGAGTTGTTTGTGGATCTTCTCGATGCGCGTCTCGAGGATGGCCATGTCGCCGAGGAGGAACTCGGTCTCGAAGGTGGCGACGTCGCGCAGCGGGTCGATGCTGCCGTCGGGGTGCGGGACGGCGTCGTCGCGAAAGAGGCGGACGACCTGGATCAGCGCATCATTCGTCTTCACGGCCGAGAGAAAGCCGGTGGTGAACTGGGTCGTGCCGCTCGCTCCCTTCTGCAGGCCCGCGACGTCGACGAACTCGATCGTCGCGTGCACCACGCTCTTCGGCGAGAACAGCGCCGCGCAGCGGTCGACCCGCGCATCCGGCACCTTCACGATTCCGACGTGCGGCTCGCTCTTCGCGCCCGCCGCGGGATGGAGGTGGGTCCTGGTGATGGCCTGAAAGAGCGTGGATTTGCCTGAAAACGGGAGCCCGACGATGCCGAGTTGCATAGGCGTATGTTACCGGCTCCTGCTTCATCACGAATTCTGTGGAGCGGCGGCCGCCCTCGGCCGCCGAAATCGAAGCGTTCCAGAGCGTTTGTCGCTGCGCTCCGGCGGCCGAGGGCGGCCGCCGCTCCACAAGGTTCGCTATGAAACAGGACGAGTCTCGGAGGCTGGCAGGCCATGAGCCGGGCTGCGCGTGCAGCCCAAACTTGAACGCAGAACGCAGAGCGAAGAATTGAGAAACGGCGTCATGCACGTTTCTTCGTTCTACGTTCTGCGCTCTGCGTTCTGCGTTCAACCGTCGTCACAGATCGTCGAGCGACCGCCATCCGTCGTCGCTGTCTGCTTTGCAGGTCACGTTCTTCGGGCAGAACTCCAGCTTCAGAATCGGATGGATCTCCCAGTTGTTGACTCGGGGGAGCGGATGTTCGAGAAAGTGCTGCGAATCGAACATGAGCAGTCCGGTGACACGCACCGGCAACGCCATCTGCCGCGCCTTCAGGATGAGCGGCCGGACCGCCGCTCTCGTGAAATTCGGATGCGCCAGCCGGACGCGCGGCGTGAACTCCGCGGTGATGGATTCCGCCTCGCGCTGATTCAGGACTTGCTTCCACCCGTTCACGTCGACACCGTCCGCGACCGGGAACTTCTTCACCGTGGCGCCGGAGACGAGCACGAGGTGGTTGTCGGTGTTCACGCCCACGTCTTTGTCCTTCTGCTTACGGTCGTCGAGTCCGCAGTTGCAGGACTCGCCCTTTTCGGGCTTTGCGGTCAGCAGGAATGCGGTGACGCGGATCTTCGTCCCTTCGCCATGGTTCTCGAGCTCTTCCCGAGAGCCACCCAGGGCGAAGTGCTGCGGATCAGGGAGATTCTTCATCGACTGCAACGTCCTCGGCTCTGCCGCTCCTCCCGCCTTGGGATCGTCAGCCCGGACGTTTTTCAGCTCGTTCAGCGTCCCGTCGACATCGTGGTCCGTCGAGCATCCGTCGTCGGGACACTGCGCGAGCGTCTTCGGACACGTCGTCGATTTTTTCTTTACGGCCGCCGTGGCGGGGATGGTCAGCAGCAGACAAAGGACGGTGAGCAAGAGGGTGCGCATGCGCATAGGACCGGAGCTCCTCATCTATCGGAGTGACGCGCCAGGAGTTTTTCCTACCTCATCGTTGCGTACATGCTGTTAGGGCGGCCGAGCGGAAACCGGTGGAGCGACGCGCAGTCGACGAGCAAAGGACAGCCCGTCACCCGGCGCTTTGCGGCGACAGAGGCGGGACGAGGGCTTGAAGAGAAATGAAAGGGAGCGGTGCCGACAAATGAGATAGGCGCTTCCGTGAACGGAATTTTGCTCGATGAGCAGTCCTGACGCCCCGGCACGAAGATCTCAACGCCGGTACTTGGACTCGTGGTCACCGCTCCGGTCGTAAGCTACATCATCTTGTCGCGATGGCGCAAGCTCATGGGAAAGCGCATGACGTGTCGTCCCGAGCCCGGGCCCGCGCCCGCGCCCGCTTCCGCGCCCGGGGTGGGTGGTGAGTGCTGGGTGCTGAGTGATGGGTGCTGGGTTAGAGGCTTTGCTCCTCAGCACCCAGCACTCAGCACTCAGCACCTTTCACCTGGTGGCTGGTGAGAAGACGAACGTCTTACACTTTTGTGATCGATCGGAGGACGCATGGCGCGCACGAGAGTTTCACCGAAATACCAAGTGGTGATCCCGAAGGATGTCCGTGAAAGCATGGACCTTCGTGTAGGCCAGGAGCTGCAGGTCATCTCGAAAGGCGGGGTGATCACACTGGTACCGGAACGGTCGCTCTCGTCGCTGCGAGGATTTGCCAAAGGAATTCGAACTGACCATTTGCGTGAAAAGAAGGATCGAATGTGATCGTTGTCGATTCGTCGGGTTGGGTCGAGTTTTTCACCGATGGTCCGCTGGCGGACGAGTACGCAAGCAGGCTTCGCAAGTTGCCGATGGAACGGTTCGGCGGCCGAGGGCGGCCGCCGCTCCACAGGCAGTGATCGTCGCCCGCGCCCGGCGTGGGGGCGCACAGCGCCTGAATACGATTGGATCGCTTCTCTCGCCACCCGCCAGTGAAAGGTGCTGAGTGCTGGGTGCTGAGGAGCAAAGCTTCTAACCCAGCACCCGGCACCCGGCACCCAGCACCAGCACCAGCACTCGCGCTACACGGTTGGTGTCCGTCCGCCCAGCACCAGCACTTTTCCCGGCGCCAATGTGCAATCCCAGTTCGTCTGGAACGACATCACCGAGGTTGCGATGTTGTTTGCGTCGACTTTGATGCCGAGGTCACTGATTAATGGATAGCTTGCGTAGTCGGTGAGTTGCAGGGTGAATCCTGGCGGGAGGAACCAGGCGGAGTTGACTCGGGTGATTTGCATCGGGGATTCGATGAGCGCCTGGAAGCCGGCGGACTCGAGGAATTCGACGTCGCGGAGTTGGAGGATGTAGACGACGGGGAGGTTTTTTGATTTGAAGTGCTCGATGAGGTGCATGACGGCGGTGAAGGCGTCGAGCACGAGGTCGCCGACGGCGAGCTCGGCGAGGTCTTTCAGGTCTTCGAGGTCGGCGTGTCGCGTCGCGTACGGCCATCCGGGCGGTGAAAAGATGCGGCCGACTTCGGCGAGCTCGAGCTCTTCCTCGGGGCCGCGTTTTTTGTAGACCCAGGTCGACATCGCCGACGGTTGGTAGGTGCCGGCGACGTACTCCATCTGGCCGAGGACTTTGCGGTAGCCGAATACTTCGCGTCCGGTAGTAAGGGTCAGCGGGTTGTCGACGGCGAGATAGGCTTGCGCGACGGCGATGTGGTCGAACTCTTTTCCCTTGAAGCACGCGACGTAGTAGCCGAAGTTGAAGTCGGACTCGCGCATCCATCCCTCTTCCTGCGGCGTCCACGTGATGCGGTTGATCCACACCGGATTGCAGAAGACGAACGGCAGGAGCGGGACGTAGCGGTAGTTGCTGCCGGGGATGTTGTTGAGCCACGCGTCGGTCGTCTTCACGAGCCGGTCGTAGTCGGCGTGCATGACGAACACCTGGGAGTTCATCCCCTGCAGATAAAACGGATGGCGGTAGACAGAGGAACCGGGCAGCTCGATGAATTGCGGCAACGTCATGTCGATGCTCCTTCGATCTTTTGCAGATACAGCTCGCAGCCGGTGTGCTCGAAAATCGCGCGCGCGCGGCCGCTCTTCAACCCGGCGCGGCGCGCGAGCTCGTATTCGCCGATGCCTTCGTCGATCGGCATGCCGAGGCGCTGCGCGGCGGCGATCGATTTGCGCAGCAGCTTCTCGCCGCGGCGCTCGTTTCCTTCGAGACAATGCTTGATGCCGGTCAGGCGCAGCGACACCGGCAGCGCGAGCGGCATTCTTCGCGCGACAGTTTGCAGCCGGCGCAGAAGCACGTCCGCATTTTTGCGTACGCGCTCGACGTCGAATCCGCGCGCCCAGGCTTCGAGGTAGACCTCGGCCGGCGCGGAGAGTCCGCGATATTTCTCCCAGATGATCGACGGGATTTTCGAGACGGCGGTGTAGGTGACGTCCGCGGCGAAGATCGCGTCGACGATGTTTCCGCTGTGCAGCAGCGCGGAGCAGCGAAGCGCGTAGCTGACGAGTTTCGCGTTGTCGCCGAGCGCATCGACGAGCTTGATCGCGGCGTCGATCGACTCGAGCGCTTCCGCGCAGCGGTCCATCAGGATGAGCGTGCCCGCGCGCCACGAATGTCCCCACGCCTCGTGCTGCGCGTTGCGCCGCTTGTGCGCGCGGTCGCGGAGGCTCGTGAACGTGTCCGCCGCTTTCGCGAGGTGGCCGGTGTACAGCTCGTGAAAGCCGCGCGCGGTCTCGTTCATCTCGACGACCTGCGGATCGCCGGCCTGCCGCGCCGCGGCGATGGCATCACTGAAATAGCGCTCGCAGCTTTTCCAGTCGCAATTCGTGACGTAGAGGACGGCGGACGTGTAGCCGATGTGCCCGAGCCCGTGCAGGTCGTTGGTCGCGATGGCGAGTCGCCGCGCTTTTTCGTAGTAGCGCGCGGCGATGCGCGGCATGCCGGTCGCGCTCATCACCGCGCCGAGGTTCGCGTACGCGTGAATCAGCGACGGCACGTCGCCGAGACGCTCCGCTTCATTCACGGCGAAGAGTCCCGACGCGAGCATGATGGTGTTCTCGTCGCTGTAGTAGCGGCCTTCCGAAAATTTCTGCGCGGACATCGTGATCTCGCGCAGCGTCGGCTGCTTTGCCTGCGATGAGCGGACCGCGCGCTGCGGCAGCGCGAGATGAAACGTCTGCCGCATCGACTCGCGCGCGAGCCGCATGCGCCACCCCATCGTGCTCGCCGGCAGATGAATCCCCACCTCGGCGAGGCTTTGCCGCGCGTGCACGCCGGACGTCGGCAGGTCGCCGAGTCCGAAGTGCGCGAAGCTGAGGACGCGCTGCCAGCGCGCGTGCCGCAGGCCGCCCTTGCGCGACTCGTCGAGCGCGATCGCGCGCGACATCAGCTCGATGGCCTCGCGGCACGCGCCCGATCCCACCGCGCCTTCCGCCGCGCGCGCGTAGTAGCCCATCGCTTTTTCGAACAAGCCCGCGGAGTCGCAGTGCCACGCCAGCTCCGCCGCGTGCCGTGTTCGCGACGCCTCGTCGATGCATCGCTGCTCGAGTGCCCCGGCCGCGCGGCTGTGCAGCGCGCGACGCCGATCGCCATCGATGCGCGCGTACGCGCTCTCGCGCAGTTTGTCGTGCGCGAAGCGGATGCCGTCGGCGGTCGACTCGACGACGTGCTGCTCGATCAGCTCCGTGATTCCTTCGAGCGCATCGTTCTCGGTCTCGCCGCACATCGCCAGGAGCTGCGACTCCGCCGTGCCGCGGCCGAGGACGGCGATCGCTTCGGCGATGCGCTGCGCGAGCGGCGACAGGCGATCGAGCCGGCGATCGACGAGATCGCGGATCGTGCCGGGCAGCGCGAGCGTCCCGTATTCGTCGCGCGCGCTGACGCGCCACTTGCCGGCGCTTCGCGAGATCAGCTGCTCCGCGACCGCCGCGCGCAAGTATTCGGCGACGAAAAACGGATTGCCCTCGGTTTGCGCGACGAGAAAATGCAGAAAGCTCCGCGGCACGTCGGGCGCGGCGAGCATGGACCGCACGATCTCCGCGACGTTGCCGTCATCGAGTCGATTCAGCAGCAGCTTCGTCACGTGATCGCGCGCGAGGAGCGCGCGCAGATCGGGCCCCGCTTCGTCGGCGCGATACGTGCCGAGAATCACGAGCGGGAGTCCTTCGAAGAATTCGCGGCCGAGGGAGGCGAGGAAGCGGAGCGTGATCTCGTCGGCCCACTGCAGATCGTCGACGAGCAGCAGCAGCTTGCGCTCGCGCGCGAACGCCGCGAGCGTTTCCGCGAGATCGCCGAAGAGACGGCGACTCACAGCCGCGGGCGGAACGCGCGGCGTTTGTTCGTCGGTGAGCGCATCGAGCGACGGGTCGAGGTCGCGCAGTACGGCGAGTCGATCGCCGAGAACGCGCTCGATGACGTCTCTCTGTCCGCGGCAGTGATCGGCGATCGCGCGCAGCAGTGGACGCAGTGGATGCAGCGGCTGTCCGCCGACCGGATCGCATTCGCCGGTCACGATCTGAAAATCGTCGAAGCTCGCTTCGCGCGCGAACGCGGCGGCGACGGACGTCTTGCCGATGCCGCTCACGCCGCCGAGCATCACCAGCGCGCCCGCGCCCTTGCTCACCTCGGAGAGCCGCCCGCGCAGCGCGCTGATCGTCTCGTCGCGTCCGACGATTTGCGGCCGGTACAAATACGCCGCGGTTTCGACCTGCACCGCGGTGTCGGGCTCCGCGCCCGCGGCGACGAGCCGCTCCGCGACGTCGTCCGCGTAGCCGAGTCGCGCGCCGCGCTGCTTCTCGAGCAGGTTGAGAATCAATGACTCGAGTTGCGGCGACACACCGTCGACGAGCTGCGACGGCGGCCGCGGCGGCTGCTTCACGTGCGCCATCAGCACGTCGTTGACGTTGCGTCCTTCGAACGGCGGCTGTCCGGTGACGATCTCGTAGAGCATCACGCCGAACGAATAGAGGTCGGCGCGCGCGTCGACAAGCTCACCCCTCGCCTGCTCCGGCGAGATGTAGCACGCGGTGCCGGCGGCCTGTCCGCCGACTTCGAGCACTTCGCGTCCGCTTTCCGCGTGAAACTGTCCCATCAATCCGAAGTCGACGAGCACCGGACGATCGCGCGATTGCACGACGACGTTTTTCGGTTTGAGATCGCGATGCACGATGCCGTGGGCGTGGACGTATGCGAGCACGCGCGCGAGTCGATGCATCAGCGTCAGCGCGCGCGGCAGGTCGACGCGCATCTTTGGACGCATCTCGAAAACGACCGCCCCCTCGCTGTCCACCTTGTCGAACGACAGCACATGCGTGTCCTCGGCGCGCGTAGCGCCGATGTCCAGCACTTCCTCGAGCGTCCGCCCCTCGAGCAGCTCCATCGCGTACCACGGCACGCCCTTCTCGACGCCTTCGTCGAAGATGCGCACGACGCCGGGATGCCGCAGACGGCCGAGCGCATGGATCTCGCGGCGCATGAAGCCGAAGACGCCGGCCATCTCCTTCCACGGCATCTTCAGCGCGACTTCGTGCCCGCGCTCCACGTGCACCGCGCGATACACCACGCCCATCCCGCCGCGCGCGAGCTCGTACTGCACTGCGTACGGGCCGATGGTGCGGGGGATGGATTCGGCGGGTGCGGCGGCGGTCATGCGGTGATCCGGTGGGCATACGGTTGCGCGGTCGCGCAGTTACGCGGTTGCGCGGCAGGCCTGGCTATGTGGCGACCGCTGACCCAGCGGTCGCGGCGGCGCGAAGCGCCGCTGGGCGCCGCCACAGGCGGCGCTGTGACCGCTGGGGCAGCGGTCACCACAATCGACTGCGCGACCGCGTGACCGCGCAACCGCACTGTGCCCGCTACCCGCTGCCCGCTACTCATTCCACGATCACCATGTCCGGACAGAGCCGCTGCACGCCTTTCATCGCGCCGAGGACGGCGGACTCGACGCAGCCGAGGGCGAAGCCGTTGAGGACCCAGTCGCCGGCGAGCGAGAGATTCGCGTAGCCGGGGTTTGCGGGATCGAGTCGGTATTTCGTGCTGCCGGAAACGGAGAGCACGTACAACTCCGTGGGCTGCGTGTTGACGCGGAAGAATTGTTTGCGGAAGCGCTCTTCATCGGTGAGCGCGGGCGTCCCGCCCGCCTCCCGGGGGCGGGCGGGACGCCCGCTCTCCTCCACGGCGAGCCAGTCGTAGCGGAACTTTCCGTCGCGGAATGCTGTCGTCCAGACGATGCTCATGTCGTTGTCGAGCATCGCGCGCGTCAGCTCGCGGGGCACATCTTCGGACGCCGGATCACTGTCCTTCATCGCGCCGCAAAGATAGGCGATGTTGTTGACCGGCACGGACCAATCCTCGCGCGGAATCAGCTGGCTCATGTCGGCCCACGTGTCGATCGGCTCGATGAACGTGCCGAACACGGTGCGCTCGCCGTAGCAGCGGCCGTCGAGTGCCGCCGGCCAGCCCATGTCGGCAACGTTGCGGCTCAACCAGAGCTGCGCCGCCTGCGTGCGCACGACTTTCACGTGCTCGACCATCGCTCGCCACGACTCTTTCTGCTCGAGGATCCGCGGACAAACGAATGGTACTGCGCCGAGGGAGAGGCCGAACACGACGTGATCGAAATCGACACCATGCTTTAACACCAGCTCGCCAACGTCCGGCCAGTCGGCGTCGTACGCCTCGAGATCGATGTGCTTCTCGCGGAGTTGCTCCCCTTCGACGAGCTGGTCGTACAACGGGATCGACGGCCACGACGGCAATCCCTTCACGTCGATGAGCGGCTCGTACGATCCCTTCGGTGTCGCCTGCACGCCGATGCGCAATTCGTCAATCTGTTGACCGTCGGCCGAGGGAACGACGTCGCGCAGTCGATGGAAGTACTTGAACTTCACGCCGCGCTTCGACAGCACCTCGTAGATCGGCGCGAAGATGGTGTCGCCCATGCCCGCCTGCATCTTCAGGAAGACGGACTCGTAGTAGTCGAGGTAGATGCGCATCATCGCGCACGTCGTCGTGCCGGCGGCGAGATCGGCCTTCGACGGATCGGCCGCGTCGCCCTCGCGATAGGCGAAGACGATGTCATACATCGCGCGCACGACCGAGCAGAACGAGGACTGCTGATGCAGACCGTTCTTCAGCATCCAGGCGCGCCACTCCTGATCGTCGATCGACGTCCAGTCGTTGCCGCAGAGATCGCCGAGGAGCGTGGCAACGGAGATGTCGACGAGCAGCAGCGTGCGCTGCATGCCGAGGTGGTTCTTCGAGAGATCGAAGCCGAGGCCGATCAGCTCCTGCACGCCTTCCAGCGCGAGGCGCAGCAGCGTGTGATGGTGCGTGATGCCTTCCGGATCGGGCTTGCCCGGCTCGCGCAGCGGACCCGCGTGCGCCGTCGCTTCATGCAACGCCGCATGCAGTGCTTTCAAATGAAGGACGTGCTCCTCGGGAAGATTGTGCGGCTGCTTCGTGTGCCGCTCGCGGCCTGAGAGAAATCCCTCGATGCGATCCTTCGTCCACTCGAGAAGACCGCGGTGATATCCGCACGGCGATCCGAACCCGGTCTGATCGCCCGGCTCGCCGGGCTTGATCGGAGTCGCGACGATCCACTCTTCATCGAGCCACGCGCCGTCCGCATCCTTCTCCATCATCGTGAAAACAGTCTGCGGCTTGAACGCGTCCTGCCACGTCGCCAGCGGCGCATTCGGATCGCGATTTAGCTCCCCATACACCGCGCGCATCAACCGAAACGCGTTCGCGTAAAAACCCATCCAGATGTGCAGGCCATGCTCTTCGATGCGCATCCCCGCATCCGGATTGCGCCCGCTTGCGCCCTTTCCGCCGAGCCGCCAGCCGAGTTGATAGACGGTGACGTCATGATGCGGGGCGAGCCAATAAGCGGCGGTCATTGCGCCGGCGCCGCCTCCGAGGATCGTGATGCGCATGGTTCCTCCTATGAAGCGAACAGAGACAAGGCGTTCACGGAATGGCGGCCGAGCGGTGGTGATTGCGTGATCGTCGCGCACCGGCCGGGAATGCAGAAGGCAGAATGCAGAAGGCAGAATTGAGAAGCACGCCCAAACAGTGACGGTGTTCGATCGGCACACTCCCGGTGGGCGGGTTTCTTACTTCTGCATTCTGCATCCTGCGTTCTGCATTCCTGTGCCGTGCACGCAGAGCTTCCGTTCTGCACGACACGTGAAGAGCCGATAAACGTGTTCGTCCTCACGTCGCCACAACTCCACACCACCGCGAATAAAGCTTCTCCGGGATGTCAAAGATCCCGCTCTTGTCTTCGTAGGCTTCGCTCGCCTTGCGCATCAGCAGCGACACGAACAGCGCCGCGGCTTGCTGCACGGGCGGGACGTCGCTGAACAAATGCGAGCCGATGCGATCGACGCCGGCGAGAAAATGTCGGAGCGCGTTCGCGGACTTCGGTGAGAACGATGGCAGGTCGTCGAATCCGTTGATGTGCGCGGTCTCGGGCGTGAGCAGCATCGAGATCACGAACTGCATCAGCTCACTCGCTTCCTTGCGGATCATCTCCGGAAAGAGTCCGGTCCAGAATTCGACGAGGCCGCGTCCGAGTCGCGGCGCGGCGTCGGTCGCGCCGCCGAAGCGCTGCTTGATGCCTTCGAAGATGCGCGCCGCGTCGTCCGCATCGCGCGGCAACAGCTCCGGGCGGATGCCGAGGAGCGCGCCGGCGACGTTCCAGATATGGATGTACGACTCGCGCTGATACGGAGTCAGCTCGACGCCGAAAATCGCGAACGAGCGCACGACGCCGTGCGAGAACGTGAGCAGCGTGTGCAGCAGCTCGAGCTGGCTGATCGGCTGCCCTGCGTCCGAGTCCCACAAACCGCGCGTCGCGAGTTGCGAGAGTCGATGCGGCGTTTCGAGCCGGCGCTGCACGAACAAACGCACCATCGCGTGCAGCAGTCGAAGGCGCTGCAGCGCGAGACGTCCGCGTCCGTTCGCGTCGAGTCCGTGCTCGGTGAGCACGTCGAAGCACATGCGCACGGTGAACCAGAGGCGGCGGTCGACGTGATGCGGATCGGCATCGAGCTGCCGCGTGAGATCGAGCAGCTTCGCCGTCGGCGGCAGCTGATACGTCTCCGGCAGGCTTGCGCAGATGTGCGCGGCGACGGAGAGCACGCCCCACTCGAGAAAAATCTCCGACGCCGCAACGAGCCGCGACTCGCACGCCCAGGCGGGACGCTGCTCCGTTGCATCGAGAAAACGCCGCACTGCTTCCGGCACGTCCGCGTCCGGCGGATCGCCGCGATCGAGACTCGCGACGAGCGACTCGAGCGCGCTGCAATCGCCGGCGGCTGAAATGAGCGCGGCCGCCGCGTCGTCGGCAAGCGGATCCGCTTCATGCAGCAGCGACTCCGCCGTCGAATCGGGACGCGGCCCGAAGAGAAGTGGATTGTTCAGCGTCGCGACGATGGTCTGCATCGTCACGTCGCACGCATGATCGAACGCGTGTCCGAATCCGACGACCTCCGCGAGCGCCGGATGACTCGCCGCGCGCGTGATCCGCGTCGAATCGCCGTCGCTCTCCAACGTGATCTCGAGCCGCGCGGGAATGTGCCCCGTCAACTTGCTGAGCACCGTGTCGCCGCCCGTGACCGCCGTCAGCACGCAGCGATGCGGCCGCTCGACGGCGTCCACGACCCAATCGAAATGCCCGCGCCACAACGCGACGTGCGCGCGCTCGCGAAAGCGATCCCCAACGCGCAGCGGACGCCACGGATCCTCGGCCTCGATCGCCAGCGAGACCGGCGACACACGCGGCCAAAACCCCGGCGTCGTCAGCCAGTCGAAGGCCTCGCCGATCGGACGCGCAACGATTCCCGACGTGATTTTTTGGTGCACGGACCTGCGAGCAATGGTACGTCAGAACGCTTCCGCAATTCTGCGTGCGATCAACTCGTACCCCTCGCCGTTCGGATGAAATCGATCGAGGGCGAGGCGGTCATGATGCGCGAACAAATCGGACGTCTCGACGAGCGTGAAATTCGGATCGGCGGCGAAGCGCGTGAGGAGGCGCGCGTTCCAGCGATTGACGAACATCGACAGCTGATTGCCGAACGGCGACTGCACGAACGGGTTGTACAGCGCGACGAAGAAAATGCGCGCACGCGGATTGCGCGCGCGGATCTTCTTGATCGCGGCGTCGATTTGATCGAGCACGTTATCCATCGTCGCATCGGGATTCGGAGGCGTGGCCGTGCGCCAATCCGCGCCGCCCCACAAATCGTTGCCGCCGATCGAGACGATGACCACGTTCGAGTTCGCGATCAGCTGCTGTACGTTCGGACGATCGAGCTCGCGCAGCAGGTCAGGCGTGCGCGCGCCGTTGATGCCGAGGTTCGTGGTGCGGCGCGCGCGGATCTTGCGAGCGCGCAGCTCCTGATCGAGACGGCCGGGGATGCCGAGGCCGGACTCGTCGCCGGCGCCGCGCGCGAGCGAGTCGCCGATCATGATCGGCGTGAGGATGTTCGACGGAGCCGCGGGCGTAGCCGCGCGCGGCGCGGGCGACGCGAGATCGATTGGCGTTCCGGTGTCGCCGCGCAGATACGCGACGAATCCCCACGCGAACACGGCCGCGCCCGCGAGCGCGGCAAAGAGCGGGAGATACCAGAGGAAGAAGCGGCGCATTCGCGGATGATCGTACGTCATCCTGAGTCGGCGAAGCGCGACGAAGGATCTCGAAATACGATGCACGAAGTTTGAGATCCTTCGCCGTCTACGCGGCTCAGGATGACGGTGCTTTTCGCTACCATGCATGCGTGCTCGTCGCATCGCATCTCACGAAAGTGATCGGCAAGCGGACGATCGTCGACGACGTCTCGTTCGAGCTGCATCCCGGCGAAGTGTTCGGCTTCCTCGGGCCGAACGGCGCCGGAAAGACGACGACGATCCGCATGCTCGTCGGTCTCATCCGCCCTACCCACGGCAGCGTGACGATCTGCGGCTACGATCTGCGGCGCGACTTCGAAAACGCGCTGCGCTGCATCGGCTGCATCGTCGAGAATCCCGATCTCTATCGCTTCATGAGCGGGCGCGAGAACCTCGAGCACTTCGCGCGCATGCTTGGCGTGCATCACGACGAGATCGAGCGCGTCGCATCGTTCGTCAATCTCTCGCACCGTCTCGATCAGCGCGTCGGCACCTACTCCCTCGGCATGCGCCAGCGCCTCGGCATCGCGCAGGCGCTCCTCGGCAATCCGCGCGTGCTGATCCTCGACGAGCCCGCGAACGGACTCGATCCCGCCGGCATCCGCGAGATCCGCGAGCTGCTGCGAACGCTCGCCGCGGAGAAGCAGATGGCGATCTTCGTGTCGAGCCATTTGCTGGCCGAGGTCGAGCTGACGTGCGATCGCGTGGCGATCATTCACAAAGGAAAAATTCTGCGCGAGGGAACGGTGCGCGAGCTCATCGCGCGAAAGAAGATCGTCGAGATCCGCGCCGACGACTCCGAGCGCGCCGGCGCGATCCTGCGGGAGCATGGGATCGATGCAAACCTGCGCGAAAGCGAGCGGATGCAGACACTCGAGGAGATGTTTCTCGAGACGACGGGAGGGGAAACGGTGGGGTGACTACTGCGACGCCGGCACGAGCTCGACGTGCACTTCGTTCGGCTGCTGCTCGAACATCGCGCCGGTCGCGGCGTCGACGCCGACTCCCGCTCCGCCGACGATCCCTCCGAAGAACACCGCGGCGAGCAGATCGCCGAAGCTGCGGCAGTTGAGCACATCGCCGTAGCACATCCCGCGGACCGCATTCGCGTTGCCTGCAGTGCGCGGTGAGACTTCGCGATGCAACTCGACCGTCTGCGGCTCGAATCCCGTCGCGCTGATCGTGAGCGCGCAATGCGTCGCGCGACGATTCACCCACACGACCGCGTCCGTGTGCGCGATCTTCGTCGCGCCCGCGCCGCACTCCTTCGTCGTCACCGTCGCTCCGGCGGGATCGCTGCCGACGTGAATCCGCTGCATCGGACCGTGATGCACGGTCGCGCAGCGCGCGAATGCGACGACGCAACACAGCAACAGGAGTTTGCGCATGACGTGTGAGATTGTACCGGCATGAGCAAGTTCGAAGGCGTGACGCCGATCCTTCGTGTAGAAAATTTGACAAGGAGTGTCGACCTTCGGCCGCGGAAGGCGGCTGGCGGCGCGTGCTAAGCTGATCGAAGTCCATCGTCCATCATTCGACACAGGAGGCGTCTCATGACCGCTCTGACTGCGCTCTGGCTTCCCATCCTCGTTTCAGCCGTATTTGTGTTCATCGCCAGCTCCATGATTCACATGGCTCCGCTGTGGCATCGCAAGGACTATCCGGCGGTGCCGAACCAGGAAGCGCTGCGCGCGGCGTTCGCGCCGCTCGGCATTCCGCCGGGCGATTACCTCGTGCCGCGCGCGGCGACTCACGCCGACATGAAGACGCCAGAGTTTCAGGAGAAGATGAATGAGGGACCGGTGCTGATGATGACGGTGCTGAAGCCGGGACCGATGGGGATGGCGCAGCCGCTCGTCCTCTGGTTCCTGTACTGCATCGTCGTCGGCATCTTCGTCGCGCTGGTGACCGGACGCGCGCTGCCTCCGGGCACGATGTACATCCGCGTGTTCAAGTTCGCGGGCACGACGGCGTTCTGCTGCTACGTCATCGCGCTGTGGCAGATGTCGATCTGGTACAAGCGCGCGTGGTCGCAAACGATCAAGTCGACGATCGATGGCCTGATTTACGCAGCGCTGACCGCGGGGACATTCGGCTGGCTGTGGCCGCACTGATGAACTGATTAGAGGAGCGCGGGCGTCCCGCCCGCTTGCGGCGGGCGTCTCGCCCGACGCTGTCGCTGCAATACGACCGGGCAAGATGCCCGATCGTTGCGGGCGGGACGCCCGCTCTCCGAGAATCGCGCAATGTACGTCGCACTTCTGCAGAACGAGACGCTGAAACTGCTTCGGCGGCGGCGATTCGCGATCGTCGTCGCCATCCTCTTCGTCATCCTCTCGCTCGTCTCGTACTCGCAATACAAAACGCTGCGCGAGACGCGCAACGCGAACTGGCGCGCCGACCTGCAGGAGCGCATCGCGCGCTACGAGAATCGATTGCGCCGCGGCCGACTGAATGACTCCTGGGCGCGCTCCATGCGCGCCGAGATGCGACGCCTGCAGTTCTACCTCGACAGCGGCATCAACCCCGAACAACCGACCGCGCCGCTCGTCGTGCGCACCTTCGCCAACGCCGCCGGCTTCCTTCTCCTCCCGCTGCTGATCGCGGTCCTCGGCAGCGACATCGTCTCCGCCGAAAACGCCGAAGGTACGGACAAGTTACTGCTCACAAGACCCGTGCGGAGATGGAAAATCCTCACCGCGAAACTCGTCACCCTCTGGCTCTTCGCATCGCTCACGCTCCTCATCGGCGCACTCCTCGCCTACGCCGTCACCGCCCCCGTTCTGCCGCCAGGTGGCTGGGACGCGCCGTCCTTCAACGGCTTCCAGCTCACCGGCGACACCGTCAACGTCACCACCGTCCGCCAACTCCCGCTCTGGCACGACGCCCTCCTCGCCTTCGGCCTGGAGTGGTACGCATTGCTGGCCGTCGCGTCGATCTCGCTGATGCTGTCCGTCCTCTTCAAATCGTCCGCCGCATCGATCGGAACCATGCTCGCGTCGCTCATCGGCGGCACGATCCTCACGCGCGTCTCTCCGGACTGGACCGCCGGCAAATACCTGTTCGTCAGCGCGCTGCCAGTGGCGGACTACTACAGCGGCCAAGCGCCGCCATACGACGGCATGTCGATGACGTTCTGCATCCTGCTGCTGGGCGGGTGGGCGGCGGGGGCGTTGGTGGTGGCGTATGCGGTGTTCGTGCGGAGGGATGTGTTTGGATGATTCTTACATCGTGCGTGATGTGAGGCACTCCCGGCGTGATCTCGACGCTTTGTGAAACGACGCGGCCGCGGCTCTCGTGAATGACTGCGGGAAGGTGACTTCGCCAGACCCCGGACGCCAAACTCTCTTCGATCCGTGTCTCTTCATGCGTGCAAGCGTGCATTGTGGCTCGCTACGCGGGTCAGGTTCTCCGTTTCGAGCTCGTCTCCGGACGCGTTCTTCGTTTGGGCTCGGCGCCCGATAACGACCTGTACGTGCCTTTCCCAGGCATTTCTCGGCGGCATGCACAGATCGAGCGAACGGAGCGCGGTGCTCTGATTCGCGACCTCGGGTCCAAGAACCTGCTCGTGGTCGACGGCGCGGCAGTGACGTCGGCGGAATTGCCTCTCAATGCCACGATTCGCGTCGGCCGCGCCACGCTGTCGCTCGAGGAAGCGCGGACGTCCGACCTGCAGATCGCGCTCGAGGTCGCGGAGACCGCCGCCAGCTTGTTATCCGAGGAGACCGGAACCGAGCATGACTCCTCGACCGGCGGCCCGGCGGCGGCACTACAACTCGTTCGCAATTATGAGGGAATGTCGCACCGCGCATTTCTACGGACCCTCAGCGTGAGACTGAACGAAGCGCGCGAAGTCCTCTCCGCCCAAACGATGGCGATCGGGACTTGGGCCGAAGACGGCAAAATCGCAATTCGATCGATTGCGGGCTCCCTTCCGGACGAAGAGGTTCTGAAACGAATCGTCCCCGGCAGGCGCAGACGGCAGACCACGAGACGACAGTCCGCCAACGTCGTCGAGTCGGTTCACGGCCGGCGCTGGTGCATGGCGATCTTCGGGCCCGATCAGTGCCCGGCACAATGGCAACTCGACTTCATTGAATATCTGGCGTGCAAATCCTTTGGACCGGAGTCCGAGCCGGCGGCTGCCGGGGCTTCGACCGAAGCGCGCCTGCCCGTTCCCGATTCAATGGTCATCGGATCGTCCGCGCGCATGCGCGCGGCGATGGACCAGCTCCGCGCCACTGCAGAAAGCGATCTGGACGTGCTGCTCACGGGAGAGACGGGCACGGGGAAAGAGCTCTTTGCACGGCTCGTTCACACCGCCGGAAGAAACGCCGCGGGACCGTTCGTGGCCATTAATTGCGCCGCAATTCCGTCAGAGCTGCTGGAGGCGGAGCTGTTCGGCGTGCACGGCCGCGTTGCGACGGGCGTCGACCCGAGGCCAGGCCGCTTTGCGCAGGCGGAGCGCGGTTCGCTCTTCCTCGACGAGATCGGCGAGCTTCCGGACCGCCTTCAGGCCAAGCTGCTGCGCGTCCTTCAGGAGCGCGAGATTCTTCCGCTCGGTGCCGTGAATCCGCGTCCGATTCATCTTCGCGTGATCGCCGCGTCGAACCGCAATCTCCTCCAACTGTCGCGCGACGGCGCATTCCGCCCCGACTTGTACTATCGCCTGAGCACCCTACGGTTCGACCTCCCCGCATTGCGCGACCGGCGCGAGGATATCCCCGGGCTCACGCTGGCATTCGCGAACGAGGCCGCCGCGCGTCACCACAAGAACGTACGGGGTATCAGCCGCTCCGCGCTCGCGGCCTTGATCGACTACGACTGGCCGGGGAACATCCGCGAATTGCGGAATCAGGTCCAGCGGGCGATGCTGATCTGCGAGCCGAACGGGCTTCTCGATGCATCGCACTTCGAACTGAATCCGCCTCCGAATTCGCCGCCACGCGCTCCCGACGCCGTGGTGGCGCAATCTCCGCCGCCCCAACCGCTCGCGCCGCTGCAACTGCAGGTCGAATTGCTCGAGCGCGGCGCCATCTCGCAAGCGCTCGCACAGTGCAACGGCAACCGTAGCGCCGCGGCACGGCTGCTCGGCATCACCCGCAACGGACTCGCACTGAAGGTGCGACGACTGGGGCTCTCGTGACGAACTGCCGCGCCGAGACCGAAACCGTCGACGTCTTTTCCGGCAACCTCGGCGCCACGATTGCGATCATTCCACCCGGCACGCATCTCGGGTCCCGTTATGCGATTCGCAACGTCCTCGGCGTCGGCGGCTCCTCCGTCGTCTATTCCGCCGACGACTTCAGGACCTCCCGCGCCGTCGCGGTGAAAGTCCTGCGGCCGGACCGGTCGACCGAGGCGGCGCTCGTACGCTTCCGGCACGAGGCGGCGGTTGCGCGGGCTATCGATTGTGCGCACGTCGTGCGCGTCTTCGACTATGCCGAGGGACCGCCCACCTATCTGACCATGGAGCTCGCGCGCGAGGGATCGCTTCGTGATGCTCTGAAGGACGGCCCGCTGCGCGTTGGCCGCGTGATCGACATTGCCGAGCAGGTTCTTCGTGCGCTGGCCGCGCTGCACGAACGCTCTATCGTCCATTGTGACGTCAAGCCGGGGAACATTCTTCTCGACGCCGGTGCGGGGGTCCTTCTCGGGGATTTCGGACTGGCCCGTCAAACGAACACCTGCACAAAGACCCGTGGCAATGAAAACGTGATCGGAACGCTCGAATATCTCGCCCCGGAGCAGGCGCTGGGACGAGGCATCGATGCCCGCACCGACCTCTATGCCCTCGGGATCGTGCTCTTCGAGATGCTCACCGGAGCGGTGCCCCACCGCCGCGCATCGTCACTGGGAACGCTGCTCGCGCATATTCGGGAGCCGGTCCGGAACGTACGGAACCTGCGTCCGGCGACACCCCGATGGCTCTCCGGGCTGATCGCATGTCTTCTCGAAAAGCAACCGCGAAACCGCTACGTCTCGGCGGACGCCGTGCTGCATGAAATCGCGCGGCACTGTGGGCATGAAAGGCCTGCAGTCGCTATTGCGCAGGATCGTGGCACGTCCGCGCACGTTGTTGTCATAAGACGCCCATTAACTTGGCGATTTGAATCGGAAATGCCATGAAATCTCGGGCACGGCCGGTGCAGAAATCGCGTGAATCGGGGTCGTTCACCCATAAATCAACAATAGGAGGGTTTCTATGTCTCGTGTGAGGCTTTTCGTTTCACTATTCCTTCTCCTGGGCGCGGTTGCGGCGTTTGCGGATGACCCGCCGTCGGGAACCGTCGTCCAGCGTCCATGGCTGCGTCCGTGTCTCGACTCGGGCTCGGTTATGCACGACCAGTATGAGTACAAGTGCACGTCCACCGAGTCGAACGTTCAGGTCTACAACTTCTACACGCGTTCGGAATTTCTGAAGGACGCCGTCTACCGGGTCGATCGCACGCCTGTTTCGCAAAACAACTTCTACGCGTATGCGGTGAAGCAGTCCGTGGAGGTGGCGAAAACCAGTCTGCTCGACAGCTCCGCGGCTCTGGTTTATCAGCGCGACGTGCCCAAGCCGAACCAGGAGTGGGCCTACAAGAAGAAAGACTAGCTCATGCCGCAGCGGCCCGTAGTCAGTCAACGCTCCGGCCGGTTCGTCCGTCTCTCCCGGCGAGCGGCCGCTGCAGCGATCACCGGAGTCCTTTCGTTTCTCTCATGCACATCGGTGGACGGCCCCGACCAACCACCGACACCGATCGCGACTCCCGACCGCAACGCCATCCACTGGTCTGCGGTCGGGATCGCGTCACTACCGATATACACCGCCGCCGTGATCACCGATCTCACATTCCTGCTCGATGGCCGTCTGTGGCCCGGCTACACGCTGGCATCGCATCCGCTGCTGGTCGATGCGGCCGGCGAGGCGCTGTACTGCATCGGCCGATGCGTGCCGGGGCTGGCCGGTCCCCTGCGAGCGAACGAGATCGCCGGCCGTTTCACTGCGCGCTACTCGTTCGTTCCCGGCATTGAGGTCGGGCTCGCGGACGAGCGGGCGGTCCTCGCCGTGAGGCTCGACCCGAATCGCGAGGATCTAAAAGACATCGTCTTAACGGCCATTCACGAGGGATTTCACGCCTACTACCAAGTCGATCGCGAGAACGATGTACCGCTCGAGATGCGCCTTCCCGGCAACCCTCAATCCGGTGCATACGCGTCGCGCGCGGAGCTTCAGAACGCATACACCACCGAGGCGGAACGGAACGGGCTTCTCTCGCGCGAGATCCGCGCGCTGGCGTGGGCCGCGCGAGCCGGCGCGGAGAAGCACACCGAAGACGTCGAGGCACGCGCCTGCGTCGATGAGTTCATCGAGCTGAGGCGGATCCGCCATCGCGACCTACCGACTCCCGTGATGGAAGAGGACATCTGGGAGCGAACCGAAGGCATTCCGCTCTATCTCGAGCGCACGGCTGCGACACTCCTCGGCCGTCCCGACACGAGCGTTCTTGGACAGACGATCGACTATGGGGTCGTGCCGGATCTCTCGATGGTGCCGTACTTCTCGATCACGGGCGCACTCGAAGCCGTGATCCTCGATCAACTCACGCGGGACGAATGGCGCAGCTGGGTATTCCCCGGGCGATCGGGAGAAGGGCTCACGCTGTTCGACGCCGTCGGCCGCGCCCGAAGCTCACTCCCCCCCGCCTCGTCCACCCCATGCCCCGCCAATGCAGGAGCGCAATCATGAACATGCACTGTCTCGCGACACTCATCGCCGCCGCCCTCTCCCTCGGTGTGGCGGCTCAGCCTATGCTCCCCGCGCCGGTCCGCGTCTCCGACCCGCCGTCACAGTGGAAATGCGAACGCCCTGCGGAGGCGCCGGCGTGGCTGGTCGCGGAAGGGGTCACGACGCCTCCGGTCCTCGCCTGCCGCGACGACAGCGGAGCGATGCTGCTCCTCTCCTTTACCGATCTGTCGACCTCGCGCACCGGCTATTCGGTCGATGCGCTCGTCAGCGGGGCCGAGGAGCAACTGCCCGGGTCGTGGCACGTGCAGAAAAAGAGCTCCGGGTTCGGGACGAGGCAGACGCCGTCTCGACTCAGCGTCGCGCACGTGCGACTCGTGGGGAATGGGAACGGCATGACCTTCGCGGCCGGTGGATCGACGCCGACGCTGGTCCTGCTGGAACAGGTGCCGCTCGCATACTCCGAGCCGTCGACCAGGTCACGGCACCAGTACATCCTCGCGTTCGAGCTTCGAACGCCGTTGCCGCCGGAAGCGCAGCGGAAGGCGGCCATCGCCGAGCGCGAAACGCAGCTCGCGCGCTGGGTCGACACCCTCGCCGTCGACAGCAACTCGGTGGCCCTGCTGCAGCCTTCCGAATTCGCGTTCCTGGCCTCGACGGACGCCGCTCCCACAAACACCGCGACAAACGCCCCCGCAACCGTCTCCGCCGCGACCGTCGCGCCGCCACCGTCCCCCGCGGAGGCGACCGCAAAGGCGTTCCTCGGCGCCGACTCCGGCGAGCTCGCCGATACGACGGTCCGCGAGCTCGAGCAGCTGGCGCGCACGGATTCGACCCTCGGCTCCGCCGCTGCGGAGACCCTGCGGCGAACCCGCCTGCGTGCCGCGGCCGCGCGCACTCCGCAGGTGTGGCGGGCGATCGCGCAGAACACACCGAAAGATGCCCTGCCGTCACGTATCGCGGTCTTCCTCCGCGCCGCGCTGCTGAACAACGACGCCACGACCGCCAGAGCCGTGATCGCCTCCGCGACGGAGAGCTCGCTGACGCTCGCGAGCTTCAGCGAGGCCGACCTCCAGTCGATCGGCGAGGGTCTTCAGGCCTCCCCCGATCTGCTGACGGACGGCGGCGGGTCGGTGCTCGCCATCGACGCGGCTCGCGACGGCGAACGCCTCGCACGACTGCTGGCGCGATCCGGCGCGACGTTCGTCGATATCGCGCGACTGGCTCGACCGATGCCGCCGGACGAAACGCGCTGGAAACTGCTCCGATCCACGCCGGCGACGTCTCTGCCGGTGTACGTCCGATCGGGCGGGAAGCTCGGCCGCCTCGTCCGCGACGGTGCCATCGCTCGTTTTGAGCCATTCACGAGTCTCGTTGATGTCGCGCGCGCCGTGCGAGCCGCCGGTGCGCGGAACGGCTCGACGGCGCAGTAACTTCGCGGCAAGAGGGGCGGCGGCGCCGTCTAAGGACGAATCGACCGCCACATTCCCTGCGGATCGCCATTCAGGGTGAACGCGAAACGATAGTCGATCATCGCCGTCCCATCGGGAATCACGCTCTGGAAGACATTGAAGGTTGGAGTTGACCCCGGTTTCGCGGCACTTCTGGATCTGACCAGACAAACGCAGCTGATTCGTGTCTATCCACACACGAAGAGGCATTCATGTCACGACACGCCCTCGCCCTCGCCCGCGTATGGGCCGTTCTCTGCGTCGCCTTCCTATGCTGGAGGGCACACGCGCAGGAGTACTACGGCGTCCCCATCGAAGACGGCGGTGTGGCCTTCCTCCTCGATGTGTCGGGAAGCATGGCCGAGCGAACGCCGCTGCGCGTGCCGGCAGGTACCGTCAAGCCCGATGAGGCGTGGCGGTCGGGAACCGGACAGACCAACAGCCGCCGCACAGTCCCGTCGGCGCCGCAGATCTCGAAAATGGAATCCGCGCGACGGGAGTTGCTGCATGCGCTGAGCAGCCTGCGAGATGGCACGAACTTCACGATCATTACGTTCGGCAACGTGGCTGCAGAATGGCCGGGCGGAGCTCGCACGATGGGATCGGCGTCGATCTCGCGGGCGAGGGAGTATGTCGCAAGTATGTCGGCAGCCGGCGCGACACCGATGGCTGAGGCACTGCAACTCGGTTTTCAGGTGCCGAACGTACGAACGTTGTTCGTCGTGTCGGACGGGCGGCCAACGACCGGCGAGGTCCTCAGGCTCGTAAGGCAGTTGCAGGAGGCGCGTCAAGGACGGCGCACGGTGATCAACACAGTCGGCATCGGCTTCGATCAGGACTCCGCGCTTCTCTGTCAGCTCGCCCTGGACAACGAAGGCGTATATGTCCGCGATCGCGAAGTCGCCTGCACGTTCTCTCCCTGTTTACCAAACGACGGACTCGTCACCTTCTATCCGCCGGAAGCCATCCAGACGCCGCACGTCACACGCGTCTGTTCGTCTGCCCAGCATCCGGATTGCACGCCGAAACTGGTCTACGACACGATGATGTCCGAGGCGCGGTTGCAGACTGCGACGCGCGCCCGGGAAAAAGTCACGAATTGTCTCGACCTCGACGATCCCTACCCGTCGACGATTGTCATCCATGACGACGGACTCGAGGCGACCAACTACACGCGTCCGGGACATCCGTCCCATCCGGGAAAGATCACGCGCATCGTCAAGCAGCAAGGCGACGACGTCGTGGTCGAGACCACTGGTGCGGGCAAGCTCCGGCCCAGCGACTTCGAAGCCGTCGATCTCCTCCTGATTGAAGCCCTGCACAAGAAGCTCGCACCGAAACCGGAAGCCGAGGCGCCACCGAAGAAGAAAGAAATCGACGCGCTGCCGAAGAAGCCGGAGATCCAACCGTTACCGAAGAAGAACGACCCTGTCCGGAAAAAGAAGAAGCAGTAGGTCCTCAGGCGCATTCTCGAAGAGAGGGCTCATCGATCGCGATGAACATCCGCCACGCCCCGATCCTCATTCTCTTGCTCATTGCAGCCGACGTGCACGCCGCGCAGAGCGACAAGGCTCTGATCGCGGATGATGCAGCACTGACGAACGCCGTCCTCGCCGCGTGTCGCCAACCTGGCAATGCGCTCCGCGAAGGTCATTGCTCTTTTCTCTTCGGACTCGCCGCGATCGAGTCGAAGAACGTTGACGCCGCGCGTCTGCATCTGGAAGAGGCCGGCCGGCGCTTTGAGGCCGCCGGCGATCCAGTTGCGGCGTGGAAGGCCTTGTGGGTGCTGGTCGAATACGAGCGGAGGTTCGGCCGCCGGCCCGACCTCAAGCTCGCGAGCCTCGAGAAGGCACTCGCGGTCGTGGAAAGGGCGAAGAGACGCGATGCACCATTTCCTCTCGACGGCCTTGCGGAGCTTCGCGACATCCTGAATGGCTCGCCGCTGGCGCCGAGATCCGTCTACTCTCGATCTTTACAGTTCTTCGAAGCGGTCTCGCGAGACGGATATGCCTCCGCGCTCATCGCGGCAGGAGAGCTGGAGAAGGCGGAGACGCAACTCATGATTGCCTCTCAGCTCGCCGGGCCCTTCGGTGGGATGCTCGACCGCTCGATTGCGCGGAATGTCGGCCATCTGCGGCGGCGGCAATGGCGGCTGAACGACGCGAGAGAGAGCTATCAAAGGGCGCTGGCTGCGCCGAAGATAAGGGTGCCTTTCACCGTCGATGACCGGCGAGAGGGAGATGTAGAAGCGCTGTACGGTCTCTCCGAAATCGAGATGCTTGGCGGGCGAACGGATGAGGCGCTTGGTTGGAACGATCGCTCGCTGGCCTTGGCGCGCGCAGCGGGCGAACAGGCAGCGGAGGTGTCGCTGCTCGGCTATCGCGCCACAATCCTCGAGCGAGGAAGCCGCGTTGCCGCCGCGGAACAGGTCTACGCGGACGCCCTGCCGGTCGCCAAGGCGAACGGGGATGTGAAAGGACAGGTGACTCTCCTCCTGGGCCGAGCCTTCATGTATCAGGACCGTGGCCGCTACGAAGCGGCAATCGCGGACCGCGAGAAGGCACTGGAGCTCGTAGCCACGATCGACGACCCGCTGCTCGAGTCAGCGGTCCTGGTCCAGCTGATGGGGGCTTATTTCGACCTCGGGGCGGACGATGCCGCCAGCTCCGGGTTCGAGAAAGCACGAGCGCTGGCCGGCAAGAGCGGAACCGGGCTCGGAAAGGCTTTGCTTGACGTCGTCGTGACCGGCCACACCGGCACGCCGGCGGAGTTGAATCAAGCGCTCGATCGCTTGTTGCAGCGACCCGAAGTGCGCGAGATAGAGAACATGCAGGAGGTTGCGGCACTCCTCCGCACCGTTAGCGGGCCAAACCCCATAGGCGATCTGAAGGCCGTGGATCGCAGTGGACTCGTTCTCAAGGGGGCTGAATCCGAGCTCCTCGGAATACTGTCGCCTCTCGGCCAGGGGCGCTTTCCCGCCGCCCGGGAAGCGGCAATGCGGGCTCTTGCCCTGAATCCGAACGCCGAGCTCCGTGCTCTTATGCTCGCAGTCGTCGCCGTCACGTACGCGGAAGAAGAGCAGTGGGAGCGATGCGTCGAATATGGGACCAAGGCGTCGGAAGCGTTCGATGCCGCGCTGGATGGCGTGCTGGAGGACGACCTCCTCAGCGGATTCCTCGGCAACCGACGTTTTTATTTCGATATGTTGATCGAAGCGTTGGTTCTGACGAACCATGCGGATCAGGCGTTCGAGGTATCGGAGCGCGCGCGTGCACGCGCGTTCCTGCAACTCGTCGGCAATCGCCGCATTCGGCCCAAAAGTGATCCGGACAGTCCCATCGCCCAGGAGGCGGAAGCGCTGCGGTCGCAGATCGCACGATGGCAGCAGGAGGCTCGGACCGCGCCGTCGAGAAATCTCGAGGAAGATCTTCGCGGCGCCCGTCTGCGCTACACGGGGCTGAGGACGCGTCTGAAGGCCTCCGATCCCGAATACTCGTCGATCACCGCCGTCGAGACGGCGTCGATCGAGGCCATTCGTGCCGAGCTCCCGCACGCCACGACCCTGGTCAGCTACTTCGTGTCCCACGACATGGTTCACGCGTGGGTGCTCGACCGCACGATGCTCGAATATGTGCTGCTGCCCGTCGATGAGGCATGGATCGATCGCGCGGCGTGCGCAATGCGGCAGTTTGGACAAAGCGCGCGTGGAGTGAGCGTTCCGAACGCCTCCTGTGACGAGGTCACGCTCGACGAGATGTACGAGCGGCTGTTCGCGCCGCTGCGTAAACATGTTCGCAACCAACGGCTCATCATCGTGCCGCATCTCCGCCTGCACTACCTGCCGTTTGGCGCGTTTCGCGATCCGGCCACACAGCGGCATCTGATCGAGGACTACACCATCACCTACGCGCCGAGCGCGAGCACCCTCCGTTTTCTGCGCGAGAAAGAGACGCCCGTGAATGGACGGGCTCTCGTTCTTGGCGCGCCCGCAGGGGTGTCACCGAGGCTGCCGGGAGCGTTGCGCGAAGCGATGATGGTGGGAGCCGAACTGCGATCGGTGCCCATGGTCGGCGCCGCGGCGAAAGAAAGCCTTCTGTATCAGTTGAAGGGCGAGGTCGATCTCGTGCACATCGCCGCGCACGGTTTCTACGAGGCCGACGCGCCGCTGTTCAGCCGCCTCGCACTGGCCGGGGGCGATGGGAGTGACGGCAATCTCGAAGTCCACGAGATTCTATCGGACCTCGACCTGACCGGCGTGAATCTCGTCGTCCTCTCCGCATGTCAGACCGCCATCGGCAAGAGCAGCGCGGGTGACGAGATCGTCGGTCTGACACGCGCGCTGCTGTATGCCGGGACTCCCGGCGTGATCTCGACGCTGTGGAACATCAGTGACGACGCGACCGCGACGCTGATGAGCCACTTCTACTGCCGTCTCCTCAGCGGCGACTCCGCGGCCGACGCGCTGCGGCACGCGCAGTTGCAGATGCTGCACGGCGACTATCCGGATCCGCGAGATTGGGCCGCCTTCACGCTCAACGGCAATCCGGAAGGCCGCTGGAATACCTCTGGCGCGATCGCGGCCGCCGGAAATTGACTGCGCAACCACAGGCGAAGGCCCAGGGCAGCAATCCAACTGTTGCGATTCGTGTGGATAACGACATCGCGCCCGACCAAACGCCGTAATCCGTGTCTGTCTTACACGAGCCTGCAATCGAGGAACCGGTGATGCGACAGAGACCGAGGCGATTTCTATACGTTTTTTGCGTCTTTCTGCTGTGGCGGCCGGTGATGGTGTCGGCGCAGGAGTATTACGGCGTTCCGATCGAGGACGGCGGGGTCGCGTTTCTTCTCGACGTCTCCGGGAGCATGGACAATCGCGGCGAGCAGATCACGGGATCGATCGTGCGCGGTCTGGCCGCCCTGATCCAGGGCACGTCTGCCGAGCGATCGAAGATCGGACGAGCCATCATCGATCGCGCGGCCAGAACCGGCACGGCAACGCAGATTTCGAAAATGGAATCCGCGCGCCGCGAGCTCGTCCGCGCGCTGGACAGCCTTCGCGACGGGACCAACTTCACGATCATTACGTTCGGCGAGTACACCCACGAATGGCCAGCCGGCGTTCGCACGGCGAGTCCCGCCGGCAGGTCTCTGGCAAGACAATACCTCGCCGGAATTTACGCCGCGGGCGGGACGCCAATGGCGGAGGCACTGCAGCTCGGGTTTCAGACGCCCGATGTACGAACGCTTTTCGTCGTTACCGACGGCAGACCGACGACCGGGGAGGTCCTCCGGCTCGTGCAATCGCTGCAGGAATCGAGGACGGGACGCAGGATGGTGATCAACACCGTCGGCATCGGCAGCGATCAGGACGGCGGCCTTCTGTGCCAGCTCGCGCTGGACAACGAAGGAATCTACGTTCGCGACGGCAAGGTGGCCTGCACGTTCTCGCCCTGCTCCGCCGACGACGGCATCGTGACCTTCTATCCGCCCTCGTCGGTGAAGAAACATCCGAGCGTCACCAGCATCTGTTCCTCCGCGAAACACCCCGACTGCACGCCGAAGCTGGTCTACGAAACGATGCTTTCCGAGGCGCGGTTCCAGACTCCTGGACGCAACCGGACGAAAGTCAGGAACTGCCTGGACCTGGATCGCCCCGATCCGGTGACGATCGTCATCAATGAGGACGGATTGGAGGCAACGACCTACACCCGTCCCGGCCATCCCTTGCATGCCGGAAAAATCACCCGCATCGTCAAACAGCAGAACGACGATGTCGTTGTCGAGACCACAGGCGCCGGCAACCTCCCGTTGGCCGATTTCGAAGGCATCGACCAGGAGCTGATGGAAGCCGTCCGCGGCAAGCTTCAAACGCCCGAGCCCGCGCAGACCGCACAGACTGTACAGCCGCCACCACAGCCCGCACAACCAGCAGCACAACCTGAAAAGAATACCTTCGACATCTGGAAAAAAGACCCCGCGATGACGAAGAAAAAAAAGCATGAGCAGTGAACGTCCAACCAGAACCCTTCCGGGAATAGGGCGCCAATAAGGCGCTGGTTCTCGTTGGGCTGATGTCGTGAATACGAGGCCACGCACGCGATCCAGGGCAGAAGCGATTCGGATTTGCGTGCTGGTGCTTGCCGCTGCTATGTGGTTATCCTGTCTTGCGATCGCCGGCACGCGAGCCGTGCCTCAATGCGCTCGACGACCAGGCGGGCGCGGTTGGCAAACGCGGCATCCTCATCATCGTCTTCGCCCACACACGGTGTCAGCTTCGACGGCACGCAATCCCAAGTAGCCTACGGTCGCCGAAAGCGACTCCGCTTCAACGAGAGACTTCGCGCCGCTGCACGGATTTCATCGTCTCCACGAACGTCGCCCGCGTCACTCCCCCACCCGCCCTCCGCAACGTCTCCTCCACGAGCTGCGCTGCGCGCAGCGGGTCGCTGATGGTTACGCGCGGCACATCCCCGCCGGCTTCGCCTGCGGCGGCTTCGCCGCCAATCGCCACGAACACGTCCTCCGTATCGAACGAGACCTCCACCCGCCGCGCGTAAATGCCGCCGCGTTCGTTCACTCCCGCCGCCCACGCCACGATCGCCTCGCGGCTGGCCGCAGGCGTGAGGACGCCGATGCGGATCGCGTTGTCGGTTAGACCGGGCTCGGGTTTGGTGCCGAGGCGGAGCAGGAAGGCGACGAGGTCGTTCGCGTCGTTGCGGGTGAGGTGGTAGCGGGGCATTGATGGCGCGAGGGGGTTGCCGCTGCTGTCGAAGCCGAGGGTGATGGCGCGGATGAGGTGGCGGGGGTCGTACGCTTCGCGTTTGCGGGAGGGCGACGCGTGCGAGAGCGCGTCGGCGGTGATAGCGGGGGCGGCGACGCCGCCTTCGGTTTTGCCGTGGCCGTCTGGGGAGTGGCAGCCGGCGCAGGCCATGGCGACGGAGGACATGGTGTTGTCGCCGATGGTGATGTCGGCGTTGGGGCCGTTCGTGTACATGGCGCGGCCGTGGTCTTCGGCGGTTGGGGTGACGGAGTCGATGGCGTCGATGATGGCTTGGGCGCTGGTCAGGCCGTTGACTCTCGTGGTTTTTCCGCTGGTGTCGTTGAAGACGACGACCATGGGGGTGTGGTTGATGCGGTCGGGGGTGAAGACGCCGAGGGATTTGCGGAGTTTGTCGACTTCTTCTTCGGGGCCGGTGAGGAGGGTCCAGGACGCGCCGCCGTGGAAGCGTTTTTTCCACGCGGCGAGTTTTTGCGGGGTGTCGGTTTCGGGGTCGATGCTGACGGAGACGAGGCGGGCGTTGCGTTTGCCGAGGAGGGTCTCGGCTTTCGCGAAGGTGCCGCTCATGGGCTGGCAGATGGTGCTGCAGCTGGTGAAGATGAAGTTGACGGCGACGGTTTTGTCTTTGGCGATGTCGGCGTAGAAGTGGACGGCGCGGCTGGTTTCGTCGGTGAGGGCGACGTCGGGGGGCGGGGCGGCGGCGATGAGGAGGAACGCGGCGGCAAGAGCGAGCGCGAGGTTTCGTAAGGACGTGCCCCGATGGCGGATGGCAGATGGCGGATGGCGGACGGCGGAATGGCGAACATCGCCATCTGCCATCTGCCATCCGCCATCGGTCGGGCGCGGGAGGTTATGAAGCGTTTGCATGGCTCGCTTGAAGGTGCAACTGTCTGCGACGCCAGAATTCGGAGTGCGGCCAGCGTTGCTCGGCGGCGTAGTACTGGGCGCGCTCGACGAGGTATTGGCGGTAGCGGTCGGTGACGTTCTCGGCGTAGTGCGCGAGGTTGTCGTCGGCGATCGCGGTGGCGGCGTCGAGCGCGGATTCGAGGGCGGTGATGATGCCTTGCGAGGAGAGCGGGTCGAATGCAGTGGCGGCGTCGCCGGCGGCGAGCCAGTTGGTGCCGATGACGGTGTTGAGTCGCGAAGTGTTGGCGGATGCGATGTGGGGCTCGTCGTCAGCCGGCGCGTAGGCGGCGATGCGCTCGCGCGTGGTGTGCGTGCGCGCGACGGCATCGCTCCACTCTTCGCGTTCGAGGTCGCCGTCGGTCATGTATGCGACGACGAGTCGTCCGTCGGGCAGCGGCGCGGAGTACCACCAGCCGTTTTCCACGGCTTCGATGAGCGTGAATTTTTGTTGGGGGTCTGGCAATCGCGGCTCGAGAAACATGGTGAGTGCGATGAGGTGATCGATCGCGATTCGGTCCGCGCCGGCGAGTCGCGCGATGAAGGATGCGCGTCCCGTCGCGTCGACGACGAAGTGGGCGCGGTGCGACGTCTGCGGATCGAATTTCTCGCCCATGAACAACGTCACGCCTCTCGCGCGCGCTTCGTCGAGCAGCATCCCTTCGAATTTCTGCCGGTCGATGTGCCAGCCGTTTCCGTAGGCGTTGCGGATGAAATGAATCTCGTCGATGCGGTCGCTGCCCCACGAGGAGCGATTGCCCACCGCGGGGTCGTGACGATCGTCGAGGAAGCGCTGCCACACGCCGAGTTTCTCGAGTGGATTTCGCACCGACGGCGGCAGGGTCTCGCCGACGCGCGGCGGCGGCGCGGGGTTGCGCTCGACGATCGCGGATTTGACTCCGCGATCGGCGAGCGCGATTGCCGTCGCCGCGCCGGCGGGACCGCCGCCGACGATGAGAACGTCGTGGATCAATGCGGAACGCCCATGCCGTAGACGCGATGCGGGCGAACCCACTTCGGCAGCTGCGGCGCAGCCGGAACCTCGGTGACCGGGGCTCCCGGCTTCTCCTTGTCCCGAATCGCGAGCCGGCCTTTCGCGGCAGCTTGCTTCTGGGTCGTGAGACTCGTATCGACGACGCCTTCGACGCGGCATCCGTCGTCGACCCACATCGCCAGCACTTGTTTATACGTGAACGGCTGCACGATCTGTTTGTCCGGCGTCGGCACGAGCAGATGATCCGGCACGTACGCGCGGAACGCCTCGGCCATGTCGCCGATGCCGGCGAGGAGCTGCGTGAGGAGCGGACTCGTTCCGGAGTTGCCCGGCGTGATCCATCCGTTGACCGGATTGCGCAACGCGCGAAGGACGGTGTAGTCGTTGATGTTCGGCTTGTCGCCGAACTGCTCTTCGAACCACCACGCGATCGGCATCGTGACGGTCTGGTTGTTGCGCGGGTCGACTCCGGTGAGTCGCGCGTGATGTCCCGGCGTGCCGGACTGCCGCTGGCGCAGCTTGTCGATAACGTAAAGCATCGCCGCTTCGAGATTCAACTCCGGACGCTTCGCCGGCGGATCGAGGGAGACGATGTAGTTCTCCCACAGCTTCAGCTCTTCCGGCGTGAAGACGTGGAACATCGGGCCGGTGAAGGACGTCAGCTGGAAGAACGGACTCTTCTCCGGATAGCCCGGAACGATGAAGCCGGAGGCGACGAGCTCGTCGAGCAGGCCGGCCGGATCGTCGAACCAGTCGTTCATGAAGTTGGGTCCGAGCTTCTTGTTGCCGTGGTTCTGCCGCGCGTACTGCGCCTTCGAATTGATCATGTCGATCATGCGATTGAGCAGCGACTCCGGCTGTGTGAACTGCGCCTGGATGTCCTGATTCAGCGTGCCGAGGGTTCCGAACGCGACGTAGCCGGTCCAGATGCGCTCGAACATTTCCTGCACGTTGCCGCCCTGCACGCGGACCTGATCGAGATAGAGCTCGACGGCCTGCTTCGCCAGCGCGCCGTGTCCCGCCGACGCGTTGTCGATGCCGACGTGCAGCCGGTAGTACGACGGATCCATGCCGAGGGACTCGAGCGTAGCGACGGTGATCGCGAGACCGACTGACGACCATTCGAGATACAGCGTCATGCCGAGAATCTCCGGCAGATAGTCCTCGGTGAAGTTGGAGATCGCCAACAGGAACACCGGCTCCGTGAACGCGGAGTCGAGGAACCGCGAGTCGTTCGCGTAGTCGCGGGTCTGCATGTCGTACGGATAGAAATTCAGGTTGTGCAAGGTGTCGGTGTAGACGTTTGCATGGTTGTGCTCGACGATCGCGTCGCCCAGTTCATCCATGTAGATCTGGAAAAGAAGATTGCGCACCTGGTCGACCGTTCCCGGAGGTCCGGCCTGGCGAATCCACGTGCCGTCGAGCTGATTGAACGGCGCGAGCTGGATCTGCAGGTAACGCTGGTACTCGTAGGTGGTGTTCGACAGATAGCTCGCGTTGGCGTTGGCGAGGACGTATTGGTTGTAGATGTCCTGCATGCGCGCGTCGAACGCTTCCGGCGTGTACTGGAAGTAGTTCCAGCCGTACATGCCGAAGAGATTCACGGTCTGCGGATCGCTGGCGTTCTGCCGCGCCTGTGCGAGGTACTGCTCGACCATCAGCCTCGCATGCGGCTCGAAGGCCGGATAGTCGGCGATGTTCATCAGGTAATAGAACGCGTCGCGCTCCGAGCAGCCGGCGTACGGATCGCGATCCGTTTCGACGTAGACGGTGTCACCGTGGACCGTGCGCGGCACGATGAAGCCGAACTCGCTCCAGTGCGCGACCATGCCGTTGTCGAGGCCAGGCGAAACCTGCGGGATGCCGCGCGCCCACTCGGTGCGGCCGGCGAGGACGGCCTGCAGCGGACCGTCGAGTGTCGGGTCGTAGTTCCGAAGGACGTCCTCGTATTGCGCCTCGGTCACGATGTCGTCGGGACGCGCAACCGGCCACCAGCGGTGATTGCATTCCGAGAAGTCGGCCTGCCACGGGAGCGCCATGTGACGGATCACGTCGCCCGGCTCCATGTTGCGCCAGTCGGGACGTCCGAGCTCGGCCCAGAAGTCGGAGTTTTCGCAGATGTACGTGAGCTCGATGCCGGGGAAGAACGGCGCGCCGACGCACGGCAGCATCGCGGCGTTGTCGAGTGACACCGGCTGCTCTTTGATCGGCAACTTTGCGGTCGGAAGCGACTTCGGCGCATCGAGCGGACTGCGTCCGTGCGGCCAATCGTCAACAAATTTACCTTCGGCCCACAAGCGCATCGCGTTGTATTGCCGCTGCGTGAGCGTGGCCCAGGTGACGTACGTGCCGCCGGGAATGCCCTGGCCGGGATTGGTCTGCTCGGTCGGATCCTCCAGGACCTTGCCGACCGGATCGAGACCGTCGCCGCCGTCGCCCCACATCTGCGGCATCTTGGCCATGCCGGACTGTTCGTCCGCGTACGGCGAAACGATCAACTCATCGAACGGCATGTCGGGATGTTCGGCCTGCAGCACCGCAATCGGTTTGCGCATGCGTTTGAAGACGTGCATGCGCATCTCGGCGTTGGCATCCGTGCCGCCGTCCTTCCCGCTCTTTTCGTGGAGCTTCGGGAAGATGTTCGCGGTTCCCGGTCCCTGGCTCAGCGGATCGAAGACCATGCCGTTGCCGTGCTGCTGCAGCGCGAACTGGTTCACCCACTGGTAGTGATTGAGGCGGAGAAGAATCGGATAGATGTCATCCTTGAAGGAGACTTCGGTCTGCGCGGGAATCTGACCTTTGTTCTGCGCGACCTGATCGCTCTGATCCTTCAGCGTGGTGAGGCACTCGAAGTCGGGCGCGAACTTCGGCGGCACGCAGAGCACCCACGACTTCGCTTTCACTTCGACGCGGCGTCCGTCCTTCAACGTGACCTCGGCGCCCACGACGCCGTCGCTGACGTCGTCATACCAATAGTCGTTGCTGCCGAAGTAGTCGTCGTTGTTGAGGAAGCCGACGTCGTTGTCGGGGATGAGCGAGCGCGACTCGCCGCGGCCGCCGAGGACGAGGAGACGTCCGTGGGCGTCGGTGCGCAGCTCGCCGAGGTAGACCTGCGCCGAGCCCGATTCCGCGATCGGCTCCTGCATCACGCCGGGCACCCATTTGTACTGCTTCGCCGCCTCCTGAAACTGCTTGGTGAGGTCGGGCTGCGTCGGATCGACGAACGGCACGTTCATGAAGCCGCTGCGGGTTCCGAGCAGTACATTCTGATTGGAGACGTCCTTGCCGTCGATCGTGACGTCTGCGCTGGCGACGGTATATTTGAGCGGACCGAACGAGCCGGTCAGCTCGTACTTGGTGCCCTTCTCGTTTCTCCCGCCGATCGTGCGCGCCTCGGGACGGATGTCGAGGAGCTGCGAGCGCTGTTCGGGATCGTTCACGCTCACTTCCTGATTGCGCATCGGCGGCTGTCCGCCGAAGTGCTCGTCGGCGTATTTCTTCACGTCGGGATACTGAATGTCCCAGTAACGGCCGAGGAAGATGCGATAGCTCGCCTTCTTGTTCGCGAGCTGGACGCTCCAGTTAATGTCGGCGTCATTTGCGGTGAGCTCGTAGATCGCTTCGCCAGCCGCGTTGTACGCGTAGACGCGGAAGCGCGCGGCCTGGCGTTTGATGCGGCCGTGCTCGTCCTTGAATCCGCCGACGGGATGCACCATCTCGCCCGGCGTTTCCGGCCCGATGAAGAATCCGTCAAGACTGTCGCCGACGCGAGCGATGCCGATTCCCGGATGGATCTTGCAGTACGCAACGTCATTTGGATCGAAAGGCTTTTTCGTGTTGTCATCGCTCATCGGCTTCTCCTGTGTCTCCTTCTGCTTCTTCTTCCTGCGGGCCGTTGCCATCAGTCCACCTCGAACCGAATGAAATAGGGGTTGTTGATCGGGAGTCCGGCGGCGGCTGAGGCAATCCAGGCGTAGTACGTCCCGGCCGACGGCGGGGTGATTTCGATCGCATAGGTGCCGTCCTGCGACGGCATCGCGGTCGTGCGGCGTTGCCAGACTCCGGGCGCCTCCATGACGACGATCTCGACTTCGCCGGCGGCGCGCGTTTGATGCGTGGAAACGTCGGTGATGCGGAAGCGGAGTTGCGCGGGCGCGCCGGCGCGCGCGGCGACGACGGGTGCGAGCGACTCGACGATGACGGCGTGCTCGCGCTTGGCGGTCGTTTCGGGACGCTCGGCGACTTCGAGCGGGAAGCAGCTGACGACGCGCGGCGAGTCGAGGAAGAAGACGACGTCGTACTTGCCGGCGTCTTCGACGACCGCGGACGTCGCGTAGACGCCGTTCGATTTCTCGCGCAGGCTGCGATCGACGACGAGCACGGCGCGCGGCTCGCGCGAGCCGTTGTTGAAGCCGCCCATCGGCGCGGCCATGCCTTCCTTGTAGTAGTAGATCGAGCGATCAGCCGGATTCGCGACGAGCACCGCGGGACCGTCGGGCGCTTCGACGATCGAGTCGGCAAGCGCGCCGAATTTCCCCGCGCCGAGCGCGTGCTGCCCGCCGGTGAAGTCGGCGACGCCGATCGCATCCGACACGCCGACGTTCTGCAGCGGAATCATCATCACGCTGTCGCTGCCGCGGCGGCGGATGTACGCGAGCGTCGACGTGAACGTGACCTGATCGGGAGCGTCGGGAACATCGGCGGTCTGCACGATGCGATTCGATGCGGCGTCGATGATCTCGACGATGTTGTTCTTCGGATTCGGGAGGAAGCCGAATCGGCCGGAGAAGCGGAGCTGCGTGAAGCCGGAAGTGGCGTTGATGGTGGCGGCGATTTTTCCGCGACGGATTGCGACGACGCGGCCGCTGTCGGGATCGGCGGCATAGAGCATTTGGGCGGAGGAGGACCAGGCGAGGAGAGCGGGCATCTTGCCTGCCTCCCGGGGGCGGGCGGGACGCCCGCTCTCCTCGCCGCGGGGCGACAGCGCACGCGTGTCAACTCGAATCACACCGTCCTCGTTCATCACGAATGCCGTATGCGCGTCATCGAACGCGATCTCTTTCCCGGGCATGCGCGTGATCACGCGGTCGCCGTCGAGCACGAGGATCTCGTCGCCAACGATCCACGCGTGCGCGTCGTGCACTTGCACGCGCATGGCGTGCGGCGCGTTGACGGTCGCGCGGACTTTCCAGGTCGTCGTGTCGATGACTGCGACTTTTCCGGCGGCGGGCTCCGTGACATAGAGCGTGTTGCCGTCGAGCGCCCAGTCTTCGCCGCGGCTCTCGAGGGGGATCATCGCGAGCAGCTGCGATCCGCCGAAGCTGAAGCGGGGGTCGACGACGCTGATCGACGCGTCGTCGTTGAGCGCGAGGACGTAGTAGTTGTTGAAGTCGACCGGCGCGCGATCGGCGATCGAGCCGCCCAGGAAGCGGGCGACGTTGGCGGTGCAGTCGCGTGTGCGCGGCGCGAGCCATGCGGCCGGATGCGCGCCCGTCAGCGGCGTCTTCGTCGCTTCATCGCGGAGGGAAAATTGGACCTGGATGGTATCTCCATCATGCAGGACATGCGGCGAGACAGCGAGCTGGACCGCGATGCCGCGATCGACATTCGTCTGCGCCGCGAGCGGCAGCGCGAGAGCGAGAGCGCAAGCGAGTCGCTTCATTTCGGTTGCCGTGGCTTCTTCTCCTTCCGCACCGCGGGCTCGCTGCGCATCGGCGCGGGCGCTTTGGCTTCCATCGCCATCGCCAGCGGTCGCACGCTCTCGACTCCCCACGTCGCGATGCCGCCGAGAGGCGAGCGCACGGTGAAGGACGACGGCGCGTTGCCGCGACCGCTGTAACTCCACAATCCGTTCGACACCGACGCCTTCCCGCCGAACGAGAAGGTCACGGAGGCGGCGTATTTGCCGTTCTGCGGCGACACGGTCGTGAATCCACTGACCGTATATCCGCTCGTGCCGTTCTGTTTGATCGACGTGATGCCGACGGTGTCGGGGAATCCCGCTCCCGCCGTCGCCGGCGCGACGCGGAAGATGCCCCAGATTCCGGAGTCGAACTGATTCGCCATCCAGCTGCGATACAGATAGTCGCCGGCGATGCGGAACTTGCCGCCGGCCGGCGTGCCGCCGCCGTCGGGCGTGTTCTCGAGGACGAGCGGATATCCGGCAGTCGGTCCGAGTCCGGTGATCAATCCGCTGAAGTACGACTTCGAGTTGTAGCCGATCTTCGTGGAGTCATTCGTGTACGGCGTCTCCTGCCAGACGTGTCCCGTCAGCTCGAACGACTGCTGGTTGTCGCCGATGCCGCCGGGCGAGAGCGTGTGGATGCGCACCGGCATGCCCGCGGGCGCACGCAGGATCGGAGTCTGCGGATCGCCGGCGACGAGCTGGTTCGCCGTCATCTTCGTCGTGTCGACCGACGACCAAAGCACGTTCGACGCGGACTTCAGATCCGCCAACGAAAGGTTCGTCCAGTTCGGAGGCGCGGCGAGTCCGAGCGCGCCGTTCAGCAGCGCGCCGTATCGTCCGACCGCGGCTTCGGTTTTGTAGTTGACTGCCGACAGCGGGTTCGCCGCGTAGAACGGCAGCTGGTTCACGTACATCGACACGTCGTCCTGCACCATCAGCACGAACTCGCGGTAGACGTTGTTGCCGTTGAACACCGTCGCTGACGCGGGCGACTGCGGGTCTTCGACCCAACGCGATCCCTGCGGCTCGATCACCAGCGCGCCGAACAGTCCGTGATAGACCTGCATCAGCGGATCGGCCGGCAGTAGGTTCACCGCGCCGAATTCGACCGGCGTCGCTGTATTGCCTTCGATCTTCCCGGCGTACCACCAATACTCCGCGGTGCCGCCGTTCGGCTTCGCGGTCTGCGCGGGATTGTTGCCGACGTTCGCGCCGTCGCTCGTCGTCACGTTGTAGTCGACGAGCTGCGCGTGCAGTCCCGCGCTCGCGGACGGATTGAATTGCACGGCGTACGGATACGCGTACGGGACCTGCTGGAAGCGGCTCGCGAATTCGGCGTTCGACGGATTGAACACCGGCTCGTTGCCGGTGAGATCGTTGACGAGCGTGACGTGGATCCAGTCGCCGGCGCGCGCGCGCAGGACGAGCGGCTGCACGGTCGCGGGATTCACCGGCTGATTGCCGAGCGTGTAGACGATCGCGAACGGATCGACGAACGGCGGACTCGTGCCCGCTCCGCCGGCGAGGTTCATTCCGCGCGAGTTGTAGACGAGACCATTCTGCGGCACCACCTTCACGTGCACTTCGAAGTTGCGCGTGCACGACTGCGGCAATATGCAGTTCGCGTTCGCCACCGGTTGCGGCGCGGCTGGAGCTGCGACCGCCGTGCGGATCGGCGCGAGGAACGTTTGTTGTTGGCTCGGATTGAACGAGCGCAGGATTCCCCAGATGCCGTTCGTCAATCCTTCGTAGGACGCGGTCGGGTTGTAGAGATAGTCGGCCGCGACCTGCGCATTGATCTGCGGCAACTGGAACAACGTCTCGAAGTGCTCGGACAAAATGATGAACTGCGTGTTGCGATAGCCGGAGTTCGTCGAGAACGGCTGATACAGCCAGCGCAGTCCGTGCATGTTGAAGTCGTGCATCGACGTGTGCGATCCGGAGAGGAGGCGGATCTGCACGTTGTCGCCTTCGTATCCGGCGAGGAGCGGCGTGTACGGATCGGTGGCCTGCATGCCGCCGGAGATCGGATCCTGCGGGAAGGTGAAGCAGGAGCTGCCGCTGCACGCGGAGTTGATCTTCGATCCGCCTGCCGGCTGCACGCTGAACGCGGGGTTCGCGCGCGGGATCGACGCGAACGCGTACGCGAGATCGCCCGCAGTTCCGGCGGCCTGGTTCCAGTTTGCGTCGCTGATGCGGAGCGGCAGCGGCTCGGTGCGGTAGTTCATCGAGATCGACGCGCCGCCGAAGTCGCCGATGAGGAACGGCGACGGCGTCGCCGGATACGTCGGCGTCGCCTGACTGATCGGCGCGCCCGCGGGCGGCGTGCAGTTTTGAAAACAGGTGAGCATCGGGTTCTGCGGCACCGGCGGCGCCGGATTCGCGTTCGCCGCATTCACCACCGACCACCCTTGATACGACGCGCCGTCCGCGACGGGCAGACAGTTGTAGGTCTGGCCGGGATAGCAGTCGGGCTGCGAGCGGCTCGTGGAGTTGTACACGAACTGCATGTCGCCCCAGAGGAGGCCGAACTCGCGATAGCTCGCCGGTCTCTTCAGGTCGTCGTTTTTGTAGAGGATGTTCGCGGCGTAGCTCGTCGGTCCGCCGTCATTGCGTTTCGTCCAGTCGCGGAAGAGCGTCTTGCCATCGAGCGACGTCCACTTCGTGTTCGGCGGCTCGACGAGGAGTCCGCCGTACAAGCCGACCATCTGGTGCGTCGACGGTCCGAAGTGATCGTGCGTAAAGACCGTCATGTAGGTGCGGTCGGTGCCCTGCGTGTCGATGAGCGGATCGACCCACCAGCGCTGCACCGTTGCTTGTGCACCCACCCACTGCTCGCCCGGTCCTTTTCCGAGCTCGGCGATCGTCTTCGGCGCGAGCTTCGTCTGCGACGTCCTGGCGTAGTTCCACAATCCGCCCGACGCGTTGATCGCATCGATCCGCACGCGCACTTCTTCCGGGCTGAACGTCCCGTCTTCGTAGTTGAAGCCGTTCGCTGCGCCGTCGGATGACGTGACATCGAACTTCACGAGGTGGATGTGCTGCCCGAGGATGTCGGTGGGTGTGCGGACCTCGAAGTCGTCGAGCTCGAAGTATGCCGGCACGAGATTCGTGTGCCAGTACTCAATGACGTCGTTCGCCGCGGCGCGGAAGAACAGCGGCTCCGGCGGACGCTTGTTCGTGACGAAGTCGTTCACGTCCTGCCAGAGCGCCATCATGCGCTGCTGCGGATAGTGCCATCCCGCCTTGTTGAAGACGGCATCGACCTGTAAATCGACACCTCGGTAAGGCGGTACCTCGGTCCCCACTGCGTTTCCGTCGTCGACCGCCGGATCGGCGAACGGCGCGCCGTGTTGCGGACCGCGCGGCAGTCCGTTCACCTTGAACGGCTGCGCCGCGCCGTTTTGCGTGTAGCTCGGATGCAGGTGCTGTCCGAAGAACGACATCGCCAGCTTCTCCGATGGCGTGCCGTCTTCCGGCAGTTGGAAGGCGGTGATGCTCGACAGGTCTTTGCTCCAATCGGTGAGCGTGTGCTGTTCGTTGGAGACGACCGCGCCCGTGATCAGATGGCGCGGCAGACCTCCGTCGTACGCCTCGTTCGTTTTCGGATCGACGGCGAAGTCCAGCGGCGGATGCGGCGCGCGATGTCCGGGGATGCCGGGGATGTAGAACGGATAGCCGGGGAACCCGTCGCCGTCGAGCTTCACCTTTCCGTCGACGATCTCGACCTTCGACGGCAGCGGCGCCATCGGCATGTTCGGCAGCGGAACGATCGCGGGAATCGGCGTGCCGGTCTTGATCTCGGGATCGGGAAGCGCGCGCGCGCCGGATGCGGCGCGCTGCGCGTCGTCGAGCTGCGTGCCCGCTTCGAAGACGTCGTGCACGCGGAAGAGCGCCCACATGCCGGACGCGAAGTGCGGATAGAAGTGGCAGTGGAAGATCGAGTCGCCGGCGGTGAGGTTGCGATTGCCGCTGCCGTCGTACACCAGCTCGAGCGTGAACGACGCACCCGGCCCGATCGACTGGCTGTCGAGATAGTTGCTGTCCTGGTCCGTGCCCGAATGCAGCCACTGATGCGCGTGATGGTGATGCACGTGCGTGACCGCCGCGCCGGCGTGCAGGATGCGGAAGCGAACGTGATCGCCGAGGTAGGAGTGATAGACGTTCGACGGATCGTCGGGATAGAACGCCTTCGTCGGGAGTTTGCGCGACTCCATGCACGGACGGCTCACGCCGCCGAGGGACGGCGCGCCGAGGAACTGCGCGTCGAACTGACACGGCGTCGAGACCTCGGCGTTCGCGGGGACATCGACCACGATGCCGGGATCGCCCTGCGGCCACGAGCTCAGGAAGAACTCTTCGAACTTGCATTCGGGACAATCGGCGGACGGACCGATGCGAATGCGATTCGACAAAATCTCGGGAGCGATGCCCCCGAGTCCGTAGTTGATCGCGAAGCTGTCGGAGCCGGCGTTGACGGTCGGCACGTGTGCGGTGACGCCGCTGTTCTGCGGATAAAAGTACGCCCACGCCTGCACGACGTCCTGCGACTCGTGGTAGTGGACGGTCACTTCGCGGAACGGCCAGTTGCGATTCGGAAGGATCGGATTGTTGCCGCCGTCGCCGGGAAAGAGTCCGTGATGCGGACCGGTGATGACGGCGGTGAGATCGCTGTGGGCGACGTTGTTGTCGGCGTCGAGCATGCGCAGGATCGGCTTGCCCGCGCGCGGATTTCCCGGCGGATAAACGGCGTCGTAGTTGATCTTCGGATGTCCGTCAGGGAACGAACCGTTCGTCGCCATCGCGAGATCGGACTGCGTGACCTGACTGCGATACCACTCCGCGCCCGCCGGCTCGACGTTCAGCGCGCCGAAGAGTCCCATCGTCAGCTGCTGCGTGCCGAAGTTGTTGAAGTCTCCCGGCTGCGAGTAAATGAGGAACGATCCTTCCGCGCTCGCATACAACTTGTAGGTGATCGAGGCGCCGGGCGCGACGTCGCCGCTCATGCCTGTCGCGCCGGGAGGATTCTGTCCGACCCACATGCCGTCGCTGGCGATCGACTCGCGCAAGGACATGCCGGTGATGTGCAGCGACACGTTGCGCGTCATCGGCTGCACGGGATCGGTGGGATTGTTGGCGAGGAGGTTCTGGAACTTGATGTCGACGCAGTCGCCGACATTCGCGCGCAGCACGAAGGGCCGCGGACGTTTGTACGACTTCAACTGCACGCGCCCCGGCTGCAACGCGGAATTCGCGGCATCCGTCGACTCGACGTCGCTGCGCAGCGCGAAGAGCAACCCTCCGGGGCGCGCGGTGCCGAGACGATTGATGAAGTACGCCTGATCGATCGCGACGACATCCGCCTTCACGGTGCGCGTGCACTGCTGCGCATGTACGTCGACCGCGGCGAACAGAAGACAGATTCCCAGAACGAGGGCGTGACGTCCGCTCAATTCGCACCTCCCAGAACAGCCGATCATCAGTGGATGCCGTGGACGAAGAGTCTCTCTCGGTTACTACGAGAGGAGTGTATGGAAAGGGACATTTCCCTACCCTTCCGGAGGGAAAATTTTCCTGGGTGTTTCGTCGAATGCTCCGTCGCTCACGTTGCAGCGAAGGAGACAAAATCACCAGGACACTTGAACCGAGCAATTAGGAAAGATGACCACAAAGTTTGTGAGTGCGGTCACAAAAACGGTCACTCGATCAGTTCGAACGGGTCCGGCTCCGCCGTCCCGCTGCGCATGCGCATGCGAAGAATGTCGGAGGGGCTGAGAAAGCCGACGATGCGCGGCGCGCGCGCGGACTCCACGACCGGACAGCGATCGACGCCGCGCAAATGCATCTGCTGCACGGTCTCGGTGATGAGATCCTCCGCACACGCCACGACCTTCGGCTCCTCGGCGATCGTCATGATCGACTCGCCGCCATGTTCCGCGACCGCGTTATCGATTGCGCTGCGCGACGCGATGCCCGCGAGCGTGCCGTCGTCGCCGGCGATCGGGTAGAACGTGAACCGTGTTCCGGCGATGAGCCGCGCGATCTCTTCGATCGTCGTGTCGCGCGAGATCGTCACGACGTTTGTCGTCATCGCCTGCCGGACGCGGACGCGCGCGAGCGGATCGTTCGCGGCGTGCTCCTCGATCCATCCTTCGTCGACCATCTGCTGTTCGACGATGCTGAGTCTCGAGATGCGTCGTGAGATCGCCACCGCGAGGGACACGCCGAGCATCAGCGGAACGATCAGCTCGTAGTCGCGCGTCAGCTCGACGACGATCAGCACGGCCGCGATCGGACTGCGCATCACGCCCGCGAAGTACGAGCCCATCCCGACGATCGCGTATGCCTTCGGATCGATGTGCATCGACGGAAACAAATCCTGCGTCCCGTGACCGATGGCGGCGCCGAGCGCGGACCCGATGAACAGCGACGGCGCAAACGTTCCGCCGATCACGCCGCCGCTGATCGCGACGGTGAAGGCGAGCAGTTTCACCGCGAACGCGATTCCGGTGCCGCTCGCGGAACCGCCGCCGTGCAGCCAGAGTGAAACGGAGTCGTAGCCGATGCCGAAGATCTCCGGCGCGAGCAATCCCGCCGCGCCGATCAAGAGTCCCGCCAGTGCAGCGCGCAAGACGATCGACGGCATCGCCGCCGACCATTTGCGTTTGAGCCGGTGCGCGAGCGAGATCGCGAGACCGGATGCCGCTCCTGCCGCGATGCCGAGGACCGCGAAGCCGGCCATCTCGCGAACGTCCGTCCACGTCGAGGAAGGCGCGACGAGCATCGGCCTTCCGCCGAGCAGCACGCGCTCGACGACCGCCGCGGCGACCGATCCGACGAGAACGCCGCCGAGGATTCCGCGCTGCGACGTGCCGATGATCTCTTCGAGCGCGAACACGACTCCGGTAATCGGCGTGTTGAAGATCGCGGCGATGCCGGCGGCCGTACCGATCGGAATCATGCCGCGGACCACCTTCTGCGGCAGTCGCAGGAGACGCGCGAGCGTGACGGAGATGCCGCTGGCCACGACGACGATCGGTCCTTCGGGACCGAGCGGCGCGCCCGCGCCGAGAGACAGCGGCGTGGCCGCGAACGTCGTGATGATCGTGCGCGGACCGAGGATGCGCGGGTTGTCGTTGTACGCCATGCGCACGCGCGCGAGGTTCGCGCCCACCGCGCGCGGCGCGAAGCGGCGGATCAGCGCCGCGAGCAGCGCGAACATGATCGCCGGCGTGACGATCATCAAGATCACGCGCCACGGCTCCGGCTGTCTCAGCGCGCGGCCGATCAGCTGGTTGCGCGCAAGCTCGACGTAGCGATGGAACAACACGGCGACGACACCGGTGAGCGCACCGGCGCCGATGAGCGTGACGAGAAGAAAACGATAGGCAAGGAACTGCAGCCGCGCGGCGGCTTTTTCGAACACGAGGACTGCAATGCAAGGAAGATACGCTGTTGTTCCGGTGACGACCGGAGATGGCGCGGTGCGCGCCGTCGATCGCTCACCCAATTTGATGGGATCGAGTCCTCGTTGGAGGACATCAATGCCATCGCCGGTGGGATCGATGCCATCGTCGATGGGATCAATGCCATCGTTGATGGGATCGATGCCATCGTCGATGGGATCAATGCCATCGTTGATGGGATCAATGCCATCGCCGATGGGATCGATGCCATCGTCGATGGGATCAATGCCATCGTTGATGGGATCAATGCCATCGCCGATGGGATCGATGCCATCGTCGATGGGATCAATGCCATCGTTGATGGGATCAATGCCATCGCCGATGGGATCGATGCCATCGCCGGTGGGATCGATGCCATCGCCCGTGGCATCGATGCCGTCGCCGCGCAGCGATCCGAGGTGCAGCGCGTGCTGCTCGCCATCCGCGACGAAGACGCCGGCTATCGCTACGCCGACAAGAAGTGGACGTGGATCGCCGCGGGTCACGTTCGTCAGCACCTCGACGTGCTTCACGAGCGTTACGGGTCGCACGCTGATTTCTCGCGGGTAGGGATTTGCGCGCGCCGCGACTCTCCTGTGGCGAGGTGATCCGATGACACTCCAGAGAGCCGGCAGCGCCCGTCTCGGCGGATGGCTGCCGAAACATCCCAAGGCAACGACGCACTGGGTTCGGAAGCTCAAGAAAATGGCGGTCGAGTCTCCGCGTCCGCTCGTTGCCCCCATCGTCGCATTTCAACAGATGGTCTATGCGGATCCGGTCCTGCACGCGAACGTCGTGGGCATGTTCGCCGAGGCGTACCGGCTCCAGCAGACGACGCCCCTCGGCTGGGAGCCAGAGCCGCAGACCTTCGAAGAGTTCCTGGTGCTGCTCAATCAGATCCTGTACACGGCGCCGGAGGCTTACCAGACGGGTACGGGTGACAATCAGCAGCCGGCCGGCTTGATCGGTTTCCCCATCAATGCCTTGCTCGACTGGCCGATGGCCACCGTCTTCGGCTACGACGTCTTCTCGAATGCGAACGTGAATCAGCAGTTCAAGAAGATCCTCAATTTCTGGTCGAACTTTCTCGTCACCGCGGATTCACGCTATGTGCTGGTTCAGAATGATCCGGACAATGACGCGATCGCGTGGCTGAGCCCCGCCGCGCAAACGGAGATGGTTGCCGTCGCCAGTCAGGCATTGGGACAGCCACCGAATCCCGTCGGTCCCGACGCGACGTTCGCCGACATCTTCAACTGCGATCCCGCCGATCCTTATTACGGTTTTCAGTCGTGGGACGACTTCTTCACCCGCACGTTCCGCGACGGCATGCGGCCGGTGTACGCACCGACCAATGACGACATGATCATCAACGCCTGCGAGTCCGCGCCCCTCGGCATCACGCAGAACGCGAAGCTCTCCGATTTGTTCTGGCTCAAGGGACAGCCGTACTCGCTCGAGAACATGCTCAACTTCGACGAGCTCGCGCCGCAGTTCAACGGCGGCACGGTCTATCAGGCGTTCCTCAGTGCGCTCAGCTATCACCGCTGGCATAGCCCGGTGAGCGGCACCATCACGAAGGCGTACGTCGTCAACGGCTCCTATTACCTCGAAAACATCTACCAGGGCTTCTTCAACCCGGCCGGTGCGGATACCTCCGCGCCCAACAACTCGCAGCCCTTCCTCACGTCCGTCGCGACGCGCGCGGTGATCTTCATCGAAGCGGACAACCCCGCGATCGGATTGATGTGCGTGGTGCCGGTCGGCATGGCCGAGGTGTCGAGCTGTCAGATCACCGTCGAGCCGGGCCAGCACGTCGACAAAGGCGATCAGCTCGGAATGTTCCACTTCGGCGGCTCGACGCATTGCCTCATCTTCCGCCCGGGAGTGAATCTGATGTTCACCGACTACGAACAGTCGGGCCTCAGCGCGCCGTACAACATTCGCGTCAATACGCAGCTCGCGATGGTGGCGCCGCCGGCGTAAGTTTCCGCGTCATTCAAAGAGGCAGAGCCGTTAGGGCCCTGCTTTTTTTAGCTCACTGTTTCTTCGCCTGAGACGCAAAAACGGTGACGTCGAATACTTTCGCCCCAGTTTGACGCATGCTGATCTACCTGTAGCAAAACATCTCGCGATGTGGGCAAGGTCAGGCCGCGGCAGGCAGGAACGCTCGAATTCGAGCCATAACATCCAGCTTGTCCGTGCAGACTGGGGGGACGATCCGACGGCTTAGAATATGGATTTGAAACTAGCATGCTTTACACTCGTATCGAGCGGCTCCTGAAATTCATTCGCGCCGCGTACGCGCACCGCCGGACCTGATCGAGGCTGTTCACATCGCCCAAGGATCTAAACGGCTCGCCCGTTCGGCTTGTGGTTCAACACCTCAGCGATGTACTTGCCGCGCGACTGCGCGTGAATTCCGCCCACGTTTGCGGCATACACGCGCCGTACCACCATTCCCTGCCGTCAGGAAACCGCACGTAAATGCGTTCCGCCAGTCCATCGTAACGTTCCGCCACGACGCGCGACGAACCACTCACAGTCGCCCGAAAGAGATCCTCGCCGGACTTGCGCTCAAGATTGGGCTTACCAGTACGACTCCACGCCAATGCTCCGCATCCGCTTGATCATCTTCTGATCGAACGTCGCGATGGCATCGTAATGGTTCGCGATCGCGACGGCGACGCTCGACGCGTCGGCAAGACCGCCGAGTTGCTCGGGCCACAAGTCGAAGACCTTTCTCCACGGACAGTCGTCAATCGCCGTTACGCCCGGGAGTGCGATAAGGTCACGCATCAGTGCCGCAACACGGGAAGTCGGCATGCCGTAGTAGCTCTGCAGCACGTATGTCACTTCGAAGATGGCGAACTGCGTGACGAAGGCTTTGATCTCGCCGTCGCCGGCCGCGTCGATGAGTGCTTTCGCCGCCGCGCGCTGTTCCTCGTTTCTTTCGACGAGAAACGAGACAAACACGTTCGCGTCGATGAGCACCTGCCGCACGAGTTAAACGCGCCCTCTACGCTTGCGCGCTTCTTCCATCTCTTTCACGACGTCGCCGGTGGAGTTCTTGATGACTCCTTCCCAACGGTAAAACGCCGGCCGATCTGTCGTGACGGCGACCTTGCCGCCGCGGATCTCCCAAGTCAGCTTGTCACCTTCGTCGAGATCGAGCGCTTCGCGCACTTCCTTCGGCACCGTCGTCTGGCCTTTGCTCGTCAGAGTCGAGGTCGGCATGATTTGAGTCTCCTTACTTCTAGTATAACCGCGTAAGGATCGGCACAATTGCGGCTTGAACACCGCCGTCGGCCATCGCTCGAGAACGTCGCACCGTTTTGTAACAAGAAGCACTCACGGCCAGGAACATCGCCCTTACGAAGAGGAACATCGTCCTCGCGCCGAGGAACATCGCACTCGCCGCGAGGAACATTGCACTCGCGGCGAAGCGCATTCCCGATGACGTCATCGAGATGTTCGATGGCGCCACGAGATGTTCGATGGCGCCATCGGGCATTGAGATCAGTTACCTACGACGAAATACCCCGCGGGCGCCGGACACTGCGCAACCGCAGCCGCCGCTTGCGCGTTCACGCCGGAGATGTCCTTCGCGCTCTGGCTCTTCGGTACAACGACGCTCACGCACTGGTAGCTCGTGTTCGAGTGCGAGTCCGTCGCCTTGACGATGATGAGGTAGACGCGGCCGGCGCCGGTGCCGGCGCGCTCGGCACGCAGGAACAGGTTGCCGCCGGCGTCGGGCGAGTCGCCGTCGTCCTCGTTGCTCATCACCACGTACGATGTGTTCGCGGTGCCGGTGTTGTCGGTCGCATCGATGGTGAGGCCGACGTCGACCATCTGGTGATTCGGCGGCCAGAGCGAATTCACCGCGACCGACGCGTTGATCGTCGGCGGCTGCGTGTCAGCGATGTTGATCGTGACGGTCACGATGTTCGACGAGTCGGTGCCGTCGAAGACGTGATAGGTGAAGGAGTCGGTTCCGGCATAGCCGGGATCGGGCTGATACGTGAAAGAGCCGTCGGCATTGAGGGTGAGGTCGCCGTGCGCGGCGTCGACATTGAGCACCGCGTGCAGCGGCCCTTCGACGTCGCTGTCGTTCGCGAGCACGCCGGGCGCGGCGACGCTCAGGGTCGTGTCCTGATTGATCGCGTAGTTGTCGCCGTTCGCGACCGGCACGTCGTTCACGCTCGTCACGTTGACCGACACCGTCGCCGTGTCGCCGCCGCCGTTGCCGTCGTCGATCGTATAGGTGAACGAGTAGGGTCCGAAGTAATTCGCGGACGGCGTGTAGCTGACGCCGGTACCACCGCCGGTGATGGCGACGCTGCCGTGCGCGCCTTGCGTGACGCTGACGATCGTCAGCACGTCGGCATTCGCGTCGGTGTCGTTCGCGAGGACGTTGATCGCATTCGCGCCGCTATCCTCCGCGACGCTGGCGTTGTCGTCGACCGCATCGGGATTCGCATTCGCGACGCATGCGAGCTGCTCTTCGTACGCGCCGACATCGCCGCCGTCGCCGCCCGCTGCGTTCGTAATCGACGCGCCGTCGCAGGGACGCGTGAGTCCGCGCTGATCGCTCGTCGATCCGCTGCTGTGTCCCTTGTCGAGCGCGATGCTGCCGGCGCCGAGGGCGCGCGTCGGCGTCGGACCGCCGTTGTTTTGCAGCGGGCCGAGATTGATCGCGGTGAAGTTGACGTCGAACTGGTCGCCGGTGGTCGGCGCGATGGTCGGATTGCCCACAGCCGTCCCGAGCTCGCCGATGATGTTGTATCCGAGGCTGTTGAATGCGCCGTCGAGATTCGGCAGCTCCGTGCCGCTGTTGTCGGCGACGATGGTGTTGCGAAGGTTCGTCGTGCCGAGCGAGCGGATACCACCGGTGAGGTTGGAGAAGCTGCTGGAGTTTCCGGCGATCGTGCAGTTGGTGATGTTGACGATACCGCCGTCGTTCAAGACCGCGGCGTAATGCGCGGCGGTATTGCCGCTGATGGTGCAGTTCGTCATGTTGAGCGTGGCGCCGCTCGACACGAAGACCGCGCTGCCGTCGCCGCCATTGACCGAGCAGCCGTCGATCGTCACGTTCTCGAGATTGAGCGTGCCGCCGCTGACGAGAATGCCGCCCGCGGATCCGAGTCCGTTGCCGTTGGTGATGCGGATGTTGCGCAGCGTGACGACGACGCCGGGATTCGCCGCGGGGTTGACGTGGAAGAGGCGGTCGAGATCGGCGCCGTCGATCGTCGTGCCGTCGGGATGGCCGATGATCGTCAGCGACTGCGTGATGTCGTAGTCGCCCGTGGCGCCGGCGTCTTCACTGATGCCGGCGATCTGCGTGGTGATGGTGCCGGGAAAGAGAAACGTGATCGTGTCCGCGCCGCTGCCGGCCAGGCATTGCGGATACGGCCCGCTGTCGGTGTTGGCATTGATGATCGCCTTGCGCAGCGTGCAGTGGTTGATGCCCGCCTCCGGTCCGGCGAGACTGTCCTGCGGACCTTCAACTTCGAGATTGGCCGCGTGGGCCGCGAGCGGAATGAACAGCAGAATCGAGAACAGAGCAATCGAGAGAGAGCGAGAACGCACGATGATCCTCCTCTTAGTGTGTGCGGTGTTTTGAATGTTTCCTGCGAACGGGAACCGACTCAATAAGTTCGTCTGATGGCTCGGGCTGTGAGCGGGATCACGATACGATCGCGGTCCGGCAATGATTTCCGAACTGCAATTCCGCGCGGCAACCGCGGACGACGTTCCCGCGATGGCAGCGTGCCGGCGACTCGACCCGACGGCGGAAGCGGCGGATCCGCGAATGGCCGCCTATTTCGAGGGACGGCACCATCCGCAGCAGGCACTCTTGCCGCGAACCGGCTTCGTCGCATTCGACGGAGATCAGATGATCGGCTACGTTCGCGGGACACCTGACGACGCGCCACGGCTGCGAAGGCGAGACTCAATACCTTTACGTCGCGCCGTCTCATCGCCGACGAGGCGTCGGCAGCGCATTGGTAAGCCTGCTTGCGGAATGGTTCCTCTCCCACAATGCGCGAAAAATCTGCGTCGCGATCGCCGACGACACTCCCGTTGAAGCGCGTCCCTTCTACGAACACCTCGGCGCAGCCCCGCTCAGAAAATTCTGGTTTGCGTGGACGGCAGGGAACTTCTGAACAAGTGGCTCCTTAGAGCTGCCAGGGAAATTCGCCCGGTGAGTGCGGCGGCTCAGGCTTGTACGGAGCCGGCGCAGTCGCGGTGTTGGGAATCCATTCCACAAAGTACGTCGTGAACGAGATCAGCGCGAACAGGAAACGCATGACGATTCTCTCCTGAGGTCAATCTAGTCCGTTTCAGGATGAGGCGGCGTTACGTCGGCGCAAACTCCTCACTATCGCGATATTGCACATTCGGCTCTTCAAGGCTGTACGCCCGTCCCTCTTGCCATCATTACGGATGAGCCGTACACTGTCGGAAAATCATGCGCACATGGATGATGGTTCCTGTGCGATCGCTCGAGCCGCTCGTCACGATCGCAATCGTTGGAGGTACGTTCGTGTGGGGACCGTGGATCACCCTCGGGCTCGCGGCCGCCATCTACACGCTCGTGGCGCGAATGCGATGAGCCGCCACCGAGTCCTCGCCCATCCCCAGGACCTGCACTGCGTGGTCTATCACCTGCTCGTGCTCACGACGTACGCAGTTGCTTTCTGGATCTATCAGAACCCTTCCCGCTCGGGAATCACCGGCCCATGGTCGATGACCGCGTTCGTCGCCGCGTCGTCGGTCCTGCTCGCGTGGATCTCCGGCACCGACATCGGGATCAACTTTCATAATCATGCCCACCGACCGATCTTTACATCGAAATTTCTGAACCGCTGGTTCGGCCGGATCTGGACGTTCTCCGGCGGCTGGCCGTCGTATTTCTGGTGGCATGCCCACGTGACCGTCCATCACTCCAATCTACTCCATCCCGAGCGCGACTGGACGCTGCCGCGGCGGCGCGCCGGCGGGCCGTTCGAAAACATCTTCCTGTACATGCTGGCCCACTGGCCGTGGCGCTACGCGCGGCACCTCTGGATCGATTTCGCAAACGGCCCTCGCAAGCGGCGGAACACCGCGATCCGCGAGCTCCTGATCTTTGCCGCACTCTGGTCCATCCCGTTCTGGATCGACGTGAAGATGGCGCTCTTGTTGTGGGTGCTTCCGCACTGGCTGGCGAACGTCCTGGGCATGGGCGCGGGCATGTTCGTACAGCACGAGGGATGCGTCGAGGCGACGCCGGCGCGTCCACATGGCCATTCGAACGACCATCTCTCGCCGGTTTTCAATGCGACGAGCTTCAATATCGGCTACCACATCGAGCATCATGAATACCCCAACGTGCACTGGAGTGAATTGCCGCAGCTGCATGCCCGGATGCGTGACGAATTGATTGCCAATGGTGCATCATTGCAACACACCGGCTACAGCGCGGCGGCCTGGCGTGCATACGCCGCCGCCTGCACCCCGGACTTCACACAATGACTGCAGATCGCTCTGCGTCGTCGGAATGGCGAACAGCAATTTGCTGAAAGCGCGATTGTTGAGCACCGTCCAGCCGGCCTGCCAGCCATTGCTGTATGTCGGCCACGTTCCGCTTCCCGATGTACAAAGCAATTGGGGAAGCTACATCTACGACGCATACGACTTGTACACGAGCTACGACGGCGCGCTTGCGGCGTGGGCGATCCTCGCGGGAGGTTAATTCGGCGAGCCGGATCATCATCGGCGAGCCGCCCTGCTGTGCGCGGCATATGCTTCCTGTACGAGGCGCTCGAACTCGGAGTCGATTTGTGACGGCTCGTTGAAGCGAAAGTAGTGATACATCGCGCGGTTCAGTTCCTCGATTCTTACGAGAGCGGGATGCGCAGCTCTACGGTCGAGCCATAGTCCGCATTCCAATGAATTCTTGCGTACGATCGCGCTGGCGAAGCGGACGTCGACCATGCAGACGATGCGGGTTTTCTGCGCGTAGATGGTGACATCGCCGCAGGAGCGGATGACCTGCGCGAAGCGGCGGTAGGTTCGCTGAATGACCGGCGCGACGCCGTGAAAGTGATCGGCGATGCGATACCTTCCGCAGGAATGCGACAGGTTGCGGCTCGCGAATCGGTGGCCGCACTCCGGGCATTTCCACACGGAATTACACGCGCGCCGGCTCGGAGACAGCGTCGGGAACGGGATCGAGCAGGTCGCTCGTGTCGCGTCCCGAAAGCCATGCGCCGATGACGTTGTAAATCGTCACGAAGGAGCAGAAGAATAATTGGCCGACCGACATCTTCGGCACCATCCACGGGATCATCGTGAGCGAGACAATCAGCAGAATGTGGGAGATCGCAAAGTCTCTCCGCGTCTGGGGCGCCGGCGGGAAGTAGGACTCTCCCCTGCTCGCCAGCCACGTCTGGCGGATGCCGAAGAATTCCCAGTAATTGATCCAGAAGATGGATGCGAAGTGGAGCGCCCAGGAAAAGAGGCACAACGCGAGCATCACATTGAGTCCCGTCGGCGAGGTCACTTGCCACAATACGCGTGGAATGGGACGCCAGGCGAAGCACAATCCCACAAGTAACACGCTGAAGAACAGGCAGTACGTCGCGCGCTCCAGGAGTTGCGGAAAGCGGCGGCGCAGCCATTGTTTGAAGCTCCAGCGCGCGAGGAGGCTGTGTGCGGCGCAATAGGCAGCGAGGACTACGAGATTCAGGACGAAGGAGACGATGGGATCGCCGGCTGCGCCGCTGTCGATGTTTTTCGCGACGACGGCGCGATAGTTCCAGAGTCCGTAATAGGCGAAGCAGGCCAGAACGATGATGTGGCTGACGACTCCGTATACGAAGTAGACCGGCTTCTTCACGACTGCAGGGCCTCCGCGGAACGCAGCGTCGCGGCGTCTTCGAACACTTTTTTCGGCCTATAGAACATCATGAGGCTCTTCCACACCGACTCCCACCAGCCGAGGGTGCGATAGGGGTAGCCGCGTTGCTGGCAGAACTCCTGGATGAGTTTGCTCATTTCCGGGTAATAGACGTGCGGGACGCCGGGGAAGAGATGGTGCTCGATCTGGTAGTCGACGCCGCAGCAGGCGAGACGTCCGAAGAATCCGGTCCTGAAATTGACGGTCGTCGCGGTCTGGCGGAAGACGTAGTCTTCATTGAGCAGCTTCTTGTCGATGAACACCGCTTCGTCGGGAAAATGCGCCGGGCCGAATCCGGCGAACATCGCGTAGCCCATCGCTCCGTTGCGCAGCGCATAAAAGCCGATGACGCTCAGCGGCGTGAAGAAAAACATCGGAATGACCAGGAAGCAGATGTAATGCAGGACCACGACGCCGACGTCGATCCAGTTTCCGGTGCGGCGCTTCTTCGGATCGGCCAGGACCCGCGCCGTGAATCGATATCCCTGCAGCTGCGTGAAGAAGACGTTCAGCGCGAGCACGCCGACGATGAAGATCCACTGAATGCGATAAAAGAGCTTCGCCAGGGCGCCTGCCTTTTGATAATCGCGCTCATTGACGGCGAAGAACGGCATCAAATCGGCGTCCGCGTCGATCTCCATCACGTTCGGCGCGGGGTGATGGACGACGCAGTGTTTGTTCCACCAATAGTTCGCCGGCGTGCCGAAGAGGAACGTGTAGCCGAAGTACGTGAGCGCCTTATTGAAGCCCGAATGGGTCGTTGACGCATTGTGCGATGACGTATGCGTATTGGTGGCGATGCCGAGGCCGCCGTAGGTCATGAGATACAACGCGACGATGCGGACCCAGATGTTGGGAATGGCGATGAACAAAGCAATCGCGCCGAGGTGGATGGCGATGCAGACGGCGAGCTGGGTCATGATGAGGCCTTGTCGCTTCACCATGAAGCCGCGCTCCTTCACGAGCTGGCCGAGCTCGCGATAGGCGGCGCCTCCTGCTTCGACGACGTTTCCGGTTGCGGCATTCGCGAAATTCATAATTGTTCCCTCACACCCGGTGCAGCGGCATCGGAGCCGTGTAATCCTTCATGAAGAGCACCTGATACAGCGCGGCGTCGGACGCTTTTGCCGCGGCCACGCACGCGCTCAGATAAAACTCCCACATCTTCTGGAACGTTGCATCGTATTTCTTGACGTCGAGCCGCGCGCGGTTCCCGCGGAAGTTTTTGAGCCACCCCTTCGCGGTGTAATGGTAGTGGCGGATCATGTTCTCGACGTCGAGGATCGCCAAACCTTTTTGTTCCAATCCGTGCGCGATCTCGGAGAGCTTCACCTGGTTCGCGTTCGGGAAGACGTACTTCGCGCTGAACGGATCGTGCTCGTTCTTCGGCGCGTTCGCGCCGATCACGTGAACGAGTCCCACTCCGTCCGGCGTCAGCACGTCGGCGATCTTTCCGTAGTAGCGGCCGTACTCGCGCCGCGGCACATGCTCCAGCATGCCGACGCTGACGACGCGGTCGAACGTGCCTTTCACGTCGTTGAAGTCCGCGTACTCGATGTTGACGCGATCCTGCAATCCTTCGCGCGCGATGCGCTCGTTTCCGAATTCGCAATGGCGACGGCTCAGCGTCACGCCGGTGGCTTTCGCGCCGTGATATTTCGCGGCGTGCATCAGCAATCCGCCGAATCCGCATCCGATATCGAGGAGGCGATCGCCCTCGCGGATCCGGAGCTTCCTGCAGATGCGCTCGAGCTTGTTCTGCTGCAACGTGTCGAGATCGTCGTCCGGATCGAGCGCGTAGCCGCACGAATACGTCAGCGTCTTGTCGAGAAAGGCCTCGAACAGATCGTCGCCGAGGTCGTAGTGGCGCTGAACGTTGTCCGCCTTTCCCTTGATGGTGTCGAAGACGCGCATCCATCCGATGCGCAGCGCCATCTTCGGATTCGACATGACCTTTTTGTCGAGGCGATTGCGCAGCATGATCTCGAGGAAGAGCGGGAGGTTATCGTTCTCGACGACGAAGTCGCCGTCCATGAACGACTCGGCAAGGCCGAGGCTCCCCTGCGCGAGCGAGCGGTTGAACATGCGCGGGTTGGCGACGCGCACGACGACGTCGGGGACGTGCCTGTTGCCGTCGGCGCCGCGGCCGACGTCGATGTCGCGGCCGCCTACGTTGAACCGGATTTTCGCGTCAGTGATACCGCGATCGAGGAGATCGAGGAAAAGTCCCTGGCTCATTGGGGTTCCTTTGGACGAGTTTGGATTTAGCGTCCGAAGGATAGCACTAACGAGAGAAGGCAGACCCCTCCTCCGGCTGCATCGGAGCTCTCGACTTCGCCACGGCGGCGCTGCCGCGGAATGTGGATGGCGGCTGCGCTGATGGCAGATGGCGGATGGCGGATGGCAAAAGCCGAAGTTCGACGTGCGAGGGCGAATTCAGAATTTTCACCTCGAACTTCGCACCTTGAATCTCGGACTTCGCTTTGCCATCAGCGCAGCCGCGATCCCGGCGCAGCCGCGATCGGCGCAGCCGCCATCAGCGCAGCTGCTACCCGGGCGCCGGCAGCCAGCACGTGACGATCGTGCCGCCGCCGAGGCGTGCTTCGAGGCGCATGCGGCCGCCGTGGGCCTCGATGATCTCGTTAGACAGCGCGAGGCCGACGCCGGTGCCGCCGGGCTTCGTCGAATAGAACGGGACGAGCGCCTGTCGCAAAACATCCTCGCGCATGCCGCGTCCGGCATCGGAGACGCGGACGATGTTGCGCTGCAGCGAGACTTTGATCGCGCCGGGATCGCTCCCCGACTCGTGCGCGTTTTTCACGAGGTTGATCAGCACCTGCTGCATTTGCGCGCGGTCAACGAACACTTCGGCGCGCGCGTCGCCTTCGACACGGAAGTCGTAAAGCGTGCGGACGTCGGCGAGGATCTCGTCCCATCGCGTGAGTTGTTTGCGCGGCTCGGGCAGTCGCGCGAACTGTGCGTAGGACTCGAGGAACGTGCGCAGGAACGCGAGGCGCTCGTCGATCGACCCGTAAATCTCCTCGAGCTGCTCGCGGCGGTCGCGCTGCTGCGCGAGGCGCGCGGAGTGGAAGAGCGAGCTGATGGGCGCGATGGTGTTGTTGATTTCGTGATTGATGACGCGAATCGCTTTCTTCCAGACCTCCACTTCCTGCCGCCGCAGCTCGGCGGTGAGGCGCTCGACGAGGATGAGGCGATGCTCGAGCGTGTTGAGGCGAAACGTGCGCTGCGAGATGTGAAACGTCTCTTCCTGTTCGTTCTTTGTCGAGGGGGGAATGACGACGATGCCGTCGCCGCCGCCGGCGAGCGCGTCGCGCATCGGCTCAGTGAGTTGTGCGACGAGTGACGAGTAGTGACCGCCGTCGACGCGCGCGCCGCCGGTGAAGAGCTCGCGCGCGGCGACGTTCGAGTAGACGACGCGATCGGCGGCGTTGACGAGCAGCACCGCGACGGGGGTGCGCTGCAGGATCGTGTCGAGGAGCAATTCCTTCTGATAGACGTCCGCGCGCTGTGCGCGAAGCAGGTCCGCGACTTCGTTGTAGAGGCTCTTGATCTCGAGCGTCTCGTCGCCTTCGACGGCCGCGAGCCGCATGCTGAAATCGGCGTCGCGAAATCCGCGCAGGCCGTCGTCGAGTCCCTGCATCAGGGCCGACACCCTTCGCACGATCCGGTGCGTGGTCCAGAGCGCGATCGGAATCACGACGAGTCCCGCCATCGCCCACGCGGAAATCTCCGGCATCTGCAACGCGCGCGCGACTCGCGTGGCGAGGAACGAAGCGATCAGCGCGAGGGTGATGTTGACGGCGAGCGCGGCGCGAACGCGCGTGTCTAGGCGCATAGGCTCACAGGCTCATAGCACATCTTTGCGCCTCTGCGCCTTTGAGCCCCTGCGCCTATTTTGGACGGCGCTCCAACACAATCCCAAGTTTCTCCATCCGCCGGTACAGCGCCTGCCGCGAGATTCCGAGCGCGTCCGCAGCGCGGGAGACGCTGCCGTTCGCGTTCAGAAGCGCGATCTCGATCTGCTGTCGCTCGATCGGAATGTCGGTCTGCGCCTCGCGGGCGATGCCGAAGCCGAGGTCGGCGGCGGTGAGGACGTCGGCCGTGCTCATCGCCATCGCGCGGAGGATGCGGTTCTGCAGCTCGCGCACGTTGCCGGGCCAGTCGTGCGCGACGAGCGCGGCGCGCGCGGACTCGTCGAGACGCCGAGTGGTGCGCGCTTCCGGCACGCCCCCGCCCGAAAGCGCGCCGGAGGCGCGCACCACTCCATTCAGAAACGATTCCGCGAGCGGGAGGATATCTTCGCGCCGCTCGCGCAGAGGCGGGACGTGGATCTCGATCACGTTCAATCGGAAAAAGAGATCTTCGCGGAAGACGCCGCGCGCGATCGCGTGGCGCAGATCGACGTTCGTCGCGCAGAGAACGCGCACGTCGACGCGACGCGTCTCGCTCGATCCGAGGCGCTCGAACTCGCCGCTTTGCAGCACGCGCAAGAGTTTCATCTGGCCGGCGGCGGAGAGGTTGCCGATCTCGTCGAGAAAAATCGTCCCGCCGTTCGCGGCTTCGAAGCGTCCGATGCGCAGGCGGCTCGAGCCGGTGTACGCGCCGGCCTCCGCACCGAACAATTCACTCTCAATGAGCTCATCGGGAATCGCGCCGGCGTTCACTTTTACCAGCGGCTTCGCGCGCCGCCGCGAGTTCGCGTGGATGATCTCGGCGATCTTTTCCTTCCCCGCCCCGTTCGGTCCGGTGATCAGCACCTGTACGTCCGCCGGCGCAATTTGTACCGCCAGCGAGACGACGCGATGCAACGCATCGCTCTCGTACACGACGCCGCGCAGATCGTGCTCACGCGCGAGCGCGGCACGCGTGCGCGTCCGCTCCGCGCGCAATTTTCCGTTCTCGACTTTCAGCGCGCGCAGTTGCAGAAGGTTGCGAACGGTCGCGATCAGTTTCGCGTCGTCCCACGGCTTCGCCAGGTAATCGCTCGCGCCTTCTTTGACGAGCTGCACCGCCGTCTCGAGCGACGTCCACGCGGTCAGCAAAAGCACCGGCAGTTCCGGATCGGCTGCGCGAAATCGTCGAAAGAGTGCGATCCCTTCTTCGCCGCTGATCGCGCCCGGCGAAAAGTTCATGTCCTGCAGCACGAGGTCGACGTCGCCGCGCGCCACCGCCTTCAGTGCCGCGTCGGGATTCGCCGTCGCCTCGGCCTCGATGTCGTTGAGGTCGAAGAGCACCCGCAGCGCATTCGCGACCGCGGGCTGGTCTTCGACGATCAGGACTTTAGTCATGGCCTCCAAGCCGCACGGCCTCCTAGCCTCCCAGCTTCCTCGGCCAACTGACTTCCAGGAAGCCGGGAGGCTTGGAGGCCGGGAGGCTACTACGACATCCCGAGGAGAGCGGCCGTCTCGGCCGCCCCCGGGGGCGGGCGGGACGCCGGCTCTCCTTGAATCTACACCGTCCGGGTTGCGATCGCCGGCGAGACGCTGGCCGCGCGGAGCGCCGGCGGGATCGTGGCGACGAGTCCGTTGAGCCAGAGCAGGACGACGCCGACGCCGACGAGGTACCACGGCATCTTCGTGTCGGTGAGCTGGCTGACGAGGAAAAAGTTCAGCGCGTAGGTGGCAATGATGCCGAGGAAGAGACCGATCGACGTGACGATCCAGTTCTCGGTGAGGAAGTGCTTGAGGATGTCGCCTTTCGTCGCGCCGAGCGCGCGGCGCGTGCCGATCTGCTTCGTTCGTTCCGCGACGGCGAGCGACGTGATGCCGAGGATGCCGAGCGCCGTGATGAAAACGAGGACGACGATGACGGCGGTCATCGCGCGGATGACGAGCGTGTTGCCCGAAAAGTAGCGCTCCTTGACCTGCGGTACGGTGCCGACCCGGAACACGCGGCCGGCATTCACTTTCACGAGCGTCTTCTCGAGCGCGTCGGCGACCGACTTCGATGCGCCGGGCTCGCTGCGAATCAGATAGAACGAGCCGGTGCCGTCGTACGCGCGGCCGGGCGTGAAGCGCACGTAGTCGCCGATGTTCCATGAGTAAGGGTTGTAGAACTCGTCGAGGACGCCGACGACGGTGCGCGGCGTCTGCCCTTCGGTGCTCGTGATCACGCGTCCGATCGGGTTCGCCTTCCCCCACAATTTTTCCGAGAGCTTGCTGCTGATGATGCAGACCTTCGTCGACTCGTTCGGATCGACCGGCGTGTCGTTCTCGGTGAATGCGCGTCCGTATTTCAACTTGGCGCCGAGCGCGCCGAGGAGATCGCCGCGCGCGCCGTACGTCTGCGCCTGGAACTTATCGGGATATCCCTCGGCCTTCATCGTCCCGGAGCTGCCGCCGCCCTGCCAGGGCAAAAAGCCGGTTGCGGCGACGGCCTTCACGCCGGGAATCGCGCGGATCGCGCGGAGGTCGCCCATCACGACATTCTCGATGTACGACTGCTCCTTGAACTCCGGCGCGAACGGCACCGCGCTGGCCCAGAGGATGTTGTCGTCGTCGAAGCCGGAGGTTTTCTTCATCTGCTCGCGTTGCGCGAGGATCATGTTGACGGCGTTGGTGACGATGGCGAGTGTGATCGCGATCTCGAAGATGATGAGCGCGAAACGCGTGCGGTTGTGCTTCATCGCGCGAACGATCGGTCCGATCGGCATGATGTCCTCCCTATTCGATGGCGGATGGCAGATGGCGGATGGCAGAAGCCGCGACGAACGCGATCATCGTTTCTGCCGTCTGCCATCCGCCATCCGCCATCCGGTTCATTGAACTTTCAACTGCATGGCCGGCGCGATCGTGCAGACGCGCCAGGACGGATAGAGACCGGCGAGCAGGCCGGCGACGAGCGACAGAAAAATCGAGACGAAGACCATCTCGCCGTCGAGTCCGATCGTGATCGTGTTCTGCGGCGTCATCTTGGCGATGAGCTGCAGCGTGCCGATCGAGAGTACGAGTCCGATCGCGCCTCCGATGATGCCGACCAGTTCGCATTCGACGACGTGTTGCCAGAAGACCTGGAACTTGCTTGCGCCGAGTGCGCGGCGCACGGAGACTTCCGGCACACGCGCGAGGAACTTGCCGAGCAACAGTCCGACGAGATTGAGCGAGCAGACGATAAGGAACAGCAGCGACACGATGCTCATCGACTTCACGGTCGGCGGCACGATCTGGAACGCGCTCATCGTCTGCGGCATGCTCGTGATCTCGATGTGCAGCGGGCGCTCGAAGCGTCCATGTTTTTTCTGATCGACGACGTAGTTCGTCACGTAGTCGCGGAAGGCCTGCTGCTTCTCCGGCGTCGGCAGCTCGGCCCAGTATTCGATCCACGTCTGTTCCGATTGCAGGAACGACTCGTAGGTGTTGTCGGCCTGGTTCTTCCAGCCGTCGCTGTTCGCCGCCGTGTTCAACTGCAGCACCGGCGTCAAATTGAACGGCATGAACACGCCCTCGGGCGGCACGGTGCCGCCGTTGTAGTCGTAGAAGCGGAACGCCGGCTTCCACTCCGCGCCGATCACGCCGACGACTTTGTAGTCACGGTCATCGAGACGGATCGTGCGGCCGACGCTATTGCCGCCGCCGAACATTTTCTGGTTTTGGTCTTGATTGATGACGATGACCTGCTCGGGCTTCGCGTCCGCGGCCTTGTCCCATCCCGAGCCGTACTGGAACGGGATGTTGAACATCGTGAAGAAGTCGTTGAAGCACATCCGGATCCTGACGCCGAACGGCCGGCCGATCTTCGGGTCGGGATGCGCGAACATGCCGGCGACGTACATGCCGCTCTGGCGCGTCGGGATGTTCGACTGCATCAGCGCGCGCATGTCGCGGTACGTGATCATGTTCGGCAGCGACTTCGGATCGTCGGCGTTGTACGCGCGCGCGGGATCCCAGTTGTCGAGGCGGACGTAGAAAAGTTTGTCGCTCTTGCCGGGCAGCGGATCGGCTTCGTAGATGTGACGCAGCGCGATGAAGGTCGTGGAGACGCAGATGCCGAGGGCGATCGCGGCGATGAGCAGCGCCGTGAGGATCGGATTGCGGCGCAGGCTCTTGATGCCGATGCGGATGTTGTAGAGGAACATGTCAAAATTCTCCGATTTGTCATCCCGAGCGTGAGCGAGGGATCTGGGGCTCGGGTGGTGGTGCGAGGCTCGTGTGTCGCGCCCCGCCCGCCCAGGTCCCTCGCTGAACGCTCGGGATGACACGTTGTGTCAACCCAATGTGGACGCCATGCCGGCGCTCACTTCGTTGCGCGCGAGCGAGATGCGCGGCGTTTCGAGATCGACGACGCGTCCGTCGAGGACGTGGATCTGCCGCTGTGCGCGGACCGCGCATTCGGGGCTGTGCGTGACCATCACGATCGTCGTGCCGCTGGCGTTGATGCGATCGAGAAGATCCATGATCTCGCGCGCCATGAGCGAGTCGAGATTTCCCGTCGGCTCGTCGGCGAGGATCAGCTTAGGATCGCCGGCGAGGACGCGTGCGACCGCGACGCGCTGCTGCTGTCCGCCGGAGAGTTGCGACGGCAGATGCTTCGCGCGCGAGGAGAGGCCGACCAGGTCGAGCGCGCGCTCGATGCGCTGTTTGCGATCGGCGGCGCCGAGCCCGCGATAGCGCAGCGGGACGTCGACGTTGTCGAACACATTGAGGTCGGGAATCAGGTTGAACGACTGGAAGACGAAGCCGATCGCGCGGTTGCGGATGCGCGACATCTCGCTGTCCGAGAGTTTGCTGACGTCTTTTCCGTCGAGGATGTACGTGCCGGAGTCGAACGTGTCGAGCAGCCCCGCGACGTTGAGGAATGTGGTCTTGCCGGAACCCGACGGTCCCATCACCGACACGAACTCGCCGGACTCGACAAGCAGCGAAAAATCTTCGAGCGCGTGCGTCTGGATCGTATCGGTGCGGTAGACCTTTTTGATGTTCTTCATCTCGAGCATGCGAGTTTCTCCTTAGTTCGTGCCGGGTGCTGGGTGCTGGGTGCTGGGTGCTGGGAGGATTCGTCTCTGGCACTCAGCACTCAGCACTCAGCACCGTTTCTCATCTCAACAACACGGTCCGCGCGTCTCCGAACGCGGTGGTATCCGAAGCGATGATTCGTTCTCCGGCCTGCAGGCCGTCCAATACTTCGACTTCGTTGGCGCTCGATGCGCCGAGGGTGATCGCGCGGCGTGTGGCGATCTGACCGTCGACGACGTAGGCGATGCGTCCGCCTCCGGCATCGACGAACGAGCCGCGCGCGACTTTGAGCACGTTCTTCTTCGACTCGAACACGAGTCGCGTCGTGAGGCGCTGGTTCTGTTTTAATCCAATCGGCTGTTCGACGAAGTCGACCATCGCCGCAACCTGGCTGTTCGCGACCTCAGGGGAGATCGCCGTCACTTTGCCCTGATACTCGCGGCCGTTGAACGAGATCGTCGCCGGCGTGCCGATCACGGTGTCGCCTCCATATTCTTCAGGCAGCGCGATCTCCAGCTCGAGCGACGAGAGATTGACGATCGTGACGATCGGCTGATTCGCGGCGACGGCGTCGCTGTCCTGCACCATGACGGCTGCGACCATGCCGTCGAACGGCGCGCGGATCGTCAGCTCGTCGACGCGCTTCTGCAAGTCGTCGGTGACCGACGACTGCCGCAGGAACGCTTGCTCGCGCGTCTGTACATCGAATGACAACGTCTCGCGCGAGAGATCGAGCTCCTTCTTCGCTTGATCGAGCTCCATTTGCGACGTGCGCACGTTGTCCTGCGCCGCTTCGAGATCGGCCTTGTTGCTGAGCCCTTCGCCGAACATGCGCTGATTGCGATCGAGCGCGCGTCGCGCGGCTTCGTTGCGCAGCGAGAGGAGATCGACCTGCTGCTGCGAGCGCAATTGCGTTTGCCGTCCGACGATCTTCTGCCGCTCGAGCTCCGCGCGAATCGACGCGAGGTTCGCGCGCGCCTGTTGGAGGGAGGTCTGCAATTCCTTGCTGTCGATGGTCGCGAGCACGTCGCCGCGCTTCGCCTGCGCGCCCGCTTTCAAACGGAGCGAGACGATGCCGGGGCCGGAGCTGAAGAGCGTCGGATGCAGCGAAGCAATGACGCGTCCCTGCACGGAGAGATCGCGCTGCAGATCGCCGCGCGTGACGGTGGCGATGCGGAGGCCCGTCGCGTCGACGGACGTTTCCGCGCGCATCCAGCGACGGATCGCGGGAAAGAGAATCACGCCCAGAATCAGGAGCGCGCCGGCCGCGATGCCGATGTAGAGCAGGAGCCGCGAGCTGCGCGCAGTCTCGACCGGGCGGTCCATCGATGAGGTGTCCTGGATCATGACGCGCTGCCTTAGCGCAACCGCGGTGCCATCACCCGATCGTTTGTTTTCAATGAGTTGCGGTGTCCGAGGACATGTCCGATTGACAGGTGTCCGCGGACATTTGTCCGCCGGACACCCTCCCGAGCCCGCGCCCGAGCCCGCTCCCGTGCCCGCTCCCGTGCCCGCTCCCGTGCCCGGGGCGGGTGGGCAACGTCGTTCGCTCGCACAGCCGCCCGCCCCGGGTGCGGGAGCGGGCTCGGGCGCGGACTCGGGCACGGGCGCGGCTCGGGAGGTGTTCTGGTACGCTCGCGCCAATGAAACACCTCGCATTGGTCCTTCTTCTTTTCAGCATCTCCTGCAAGCAGGAAACAGTCGTCACGGAGACGGTCGACACGCGCGAGCCGGTCGGCGTGCTGTACGTCGCATCGCCGGCAATGCCGGTGCGTGAGAAGCCGGACGACAAGGCGACGGTCGTCGCGACGTATCAGAGCGGCGAGGCGATCTCCGTTTTGGCGAAGAAGGGCGATTGGGCGGAAGTGCGGACGGGCGGGGGATCGGGATGGGCGAAGCTGTCGGACCTGATGGACGCCGAAGCGAAGAAGCAGGTGGACGCGAACCCCGACGTGCGATTCCGCATCATGCCGCTGCCGGTGTCCGCGCCCTCGGCGCACGGCGAGATCTACATCCGCGCCGATGTGAACAGCGACGGCGAAGTCGTCGGCACGCAGCTCATCGTCAACACCACCGGCTCGCCCGAGCTGGCCGCTCAAAACGAGCAAGCGCTCAAATCCGCAAAGTTCTATCCGATCATTCAGAAGAATGAGCGCAAGCCGTTTCAATACTTCCACAAAGTCACTTACTGAGGCTCTTCCAGAAATAAGGCCCGTGATTCGCAAGACTGGGTTTATCGTTTTTGTGAGTGTTCACGGAGGAGATGCATGAAAACCACGCTCTGTAAGAAGGGCCTGCACCGCATGACGGTGCAGAACACGTATCAGCACCCGGCAAAAGGAGCCGAGTGCCGCGAGTGCAAGCGCGAGTACATGCGCGACTACATGCGCACGCGGCGGGCCGAACAGGCGAGGGCCTAGCCGCCACCAATCCGGCAGCGTCCCCACGTCGTATCTCATCGCGGAGGGAGCACTATGCCAACCGTGATGGCGATGCATTGGCCGGAAGTGTCGAAAGCGCAGTACGAACAGGTTCGCGAGGTCGTGCAGTGGGACCGCGACGTCCCGCCGGGCGGACGCGTGCACGTCGCGTGGCTCGGCGACGACGGCTTCCACGTGATCGATGTCTGGGACAGCGCGGAGCAGTTCCAAGCCTTCGTCACGACGCGTCTGATGCCGGGCGTGCAGCAGGTCGGCGTCGAAGGACAGCCGAAGGTCGAGATGCACGAAGTCATCGGCGTGTCCGTGCCGGAAGCGTACAAGGCGTAAGCGAACCCGCGCCTGTAGCGTGCTGTGCGGGCGTGGCGAGTTGCCTGATCGGCGCGCACCGTCCGGAATGCAGAATTGAGAATCGAGAAGCACGTCCGCCCGGTGTGGGCTGGTGGCGGGCTTCTTACTTCTGCATTCTGCCTTCTGCGTTCTGCATTCCGGCGCCGTGCGCGACCACGATGCCTTTCGCGATGCACGCGAATCGGCGACACGTGTGCTCGTCCCCCGCGGAATTCATCGGCCCGCATCGCGCTTAACGCCCGCGCATGCAGTTTCGATATGACATCCGCAACGTCGCCATCATCGCTCACGTCGATCATGGCAAGACCACGCTCGTCGATGCGCTGCTGAAGCAGGCCGGCGCGATCCGCGCCAATCAGCAGGTCGATGAGCGCGTGATGGACTCGAACGATCTCGAAAAAGAGCGCGGGATCACGATCCTCGCGAAGAACACCTCCATCCGCTATCTCGTCGACGTCCCCGACGCCCTCGGCCACGCCGTCCATCACGAAGCGACGCACACCGCCAGCGGCCACGATCTGCCGGCGCAGTTCATTCATCCGTCCGAGGTGAAGATCAACATCGTCGACACACCGGGCCACGCCGACTTCGGCGGCGAGGTCGAGCGCGTGCTGTCCATGGTCGACGGCGTGATCCTCCTCGTCGATGCAGCCGAAGGCCCGATGCCGCAGACGCGTTTCGTCCTGCGCAAAGCCCTCGGCCTCGGATTGCTGCCGATCGTCGTCATCAACAAAATCGATCGCACCGACGCGCGGCCGAACGAAGTCGTCAACGAAGTCTTCGACCTGATGGTGGAGCTCGGCGCGTCCGACGAACAGATCGACTTCCCGATCCTCTACGCGATCGGCCGCCAGGGCATCGTCCGCACGGAGCTGACCGACACCACCGACGATTGCCGTCCGCTCTTCGACGCGATCCTGAAGCGCGTGCCGCCGCCGACGGGAAATGCCGAGGGCGGGTTGCAGCTGCTGGTCAGCGCGATCGACTACAACGACTACGTCGGACGCCTCGGCATCGGGCGCATTCAGCGCGGCCGTCTCCGCCAAGGCACCGACGTCGTGCTGATCCTCCGCGACGGCACGCACAAGAAAGGGCGCGTCACCAAGCTGACCGTGTTCGAAGGTTTACGTCGTCAAGAAGTTGACGAAGCGGCTGCCGGCGAGATCGTGGCCGTGGCGGGATTCACCGACGTCGAGATCGGCGAGACCTTCGCCGACGGCGACGCACCGGAGCGTCTCGAGCCGATCGCGATCGACGAGCCGACGGTGTCGATGTTCTGGATGGTCAACGACTCGCCGTTCGCCGGTACGGAAGGCAAGTACGTCACATCGCGCAACATCAAAGACCGCCTCGAGCGCGAACTGCGCAAAGACGTCGCGCTGCGCGTGCGCGAGACCGGACAAGCTGACCGCTTCGAAGTGGCGGGACGCGGCGAGCTGCACCTTTCGATCCTCGCGGAGAACATGCGCCGCGAAGGCTACGAGTTCGCGCTGTCGCGGCCGCAAGTCATCCTGAAAACGATCAACGGCCAGACCATGGAGCCGTACGAGGCGCTCGTCGTCGACGTCGAAGAAGCACACGTCGGCACGGTGATGGAGAAGATCCAGGAGCGCCGCGCGGAAATGACCGACATGGTCAACCCCGGCACCGGCCGCGTCCGCATCGAGTTCAAAATTCCGACGCGCGGCCTCTTCGGCATCCGCACCGAGTTCCTCACCGAAACGCGCGGCACAGGACTCCTGTACCACACGTTCCTAGAATACGGCCCTTACCGAGGCGAGCTCACGAGCCGCAACCGCGGCGCCCTCGTGGCGAAAGAAGCCGGCGAAACCACCGCCTACGCCATCGAGCCCCTGCAGGAACGCTCAACCCTGTTCATGGGCCCTGGCAACAAAGTCTACGGCGGCCAAGTCGTCGGCGAAAACTCCCGCGACGTCGACATGGTCGTCCAAGTCTGCCGGCTAAAACACCTCACGAATATGCGTGCCTCCGGCTCCGACATCGCCGTGAAACTCACCCCGCCCCGCCTCCTGACCCTCGAGCAGTGCCTGGAGTGGATCGAGGACGACGAGTTGGTCGAGGTGACGCCCGAGTCGATTCGTATTCGTAAGGCGACGCTCGATCATTCGCAGAGGGAAGTGGCGGCGAAGAAGGCGAAGAAGGCGGCGTTGGGGTAGCGTCTTATTGGGGCGGCGGCCGCCGCTCCACTGAATCCTCGCCTAACTACTTCACCGTCGCGTCGCCCGGCTCATAGCGCCGCTCCGTCTGCATCTTCGCCCCTTCGGCGAATCACGTGCCGACGTACTCTTCGAACGCGATGGAATGATCACACTCCTGAGCAACTCCTCTTTCGTCAGCCCAAATTCTCATCCGCCGTCAAATGCGTCTCATCAACGTTGTGAACTGCATTGACCGCCGTCAGCGCCAGCGGAAGAAAATTCGTCAGAAAGATCAGAAATCGCAGCCCCGTCCCCAGCCCCGAACCATAGGATTGCAATCGGGATCCAAGCCAACGGGGAGATGGGCCGAAGCAACTGGAGGATGGGACAATCGCCAGATCCCTACGTCTCCAAAGCCCCGAGGATCGCGCCAACCGGGACGGCTAACAGGAGCGCAGCGACGTAGCCTCAGGTGACGCAAGAGCGAAGCGACGATGTATTTGGTGAGGAGGCCCTTCTGGGCGAGCTCCAGGATCGCGCGGGCGGTGGCGAGGGGGTGGGGAAGGAGCATAGCGCCGGTGCTTGCCATTGCCAGAAGATCGCAAACAACGCGATGCCGGCAATTGAAAAGAAAAAACGAACGCGACGCATCAGTTCTCTGTCGCGACGATCATCCGCGTGTCACAGAACACCTTCCTGTCGGAATTCTTGTCGAAGTTTTCGAAGACTTTCATTCCGCGCATCACACTCTTGATCGCAGCTCCATGGTGTCCATCATAAAGTGCCTGATCCGCGGATAACAGCGCCATTCCTCCCAGGCAGAACGACGGCTTGTCGTAGACATAGGAGTGACTCTCAAGTGTGAGCGTGTCCGCGACCTGTTGTCCAACCTTCTCGCGCAGACGCCAGAGAGCGGCCGCCCAAAGGGTTCCGTTCGGATGTTCATCCGCCTTCGGATCAAACGACTCGATGGTTTTATTCACGTCAATGAATCGACTGCATCCTTCCTGGTTCATCCACTCGCCATAACAAAAGCCGCTGGCGCCGACGTCGCGGTTCTCCTTTTCGAGATAGCTCATGGCGAGGTAGTCGCCGAATCCCTCGCGCATCGCGCTTGCTTGGCGATTGCTCGAATACCGTGCGCCGGCGGCAGAGGCCTGTAATGCATGAGCATACTCGTGCACGATCACGTCCGCGTCCTCGCCCGCATAGATCTTGCCGTCGGTGTCGAACTCCAGCGTCCCATCGACGAAATGATAGAACGCGTTCCGTGTCGCGTCGGGACCATGAGGATCGGCTTTGATGGAACGATTTGCGAGACAGGTGAATCCCAGAGACTGAACATACGCCTGAACGCCGTCAATGTAGTAATAGATCATGACGCTCGGCAGAAGCGCCGTGCCGCGAGTGGTGGTGCTGAAGTTCCCTCCACTGCTAGTGAGCATCACTTCCGTGGCGGCCGGATTCGCATCGTCGACGCAAACGTATTGCCCGCAGAGTGACTGACCGTGTGCATTCGGTGGATTGAGCCGCGGCAAGAATACCGGGAAATAGGGATTGGGATTCTCAGATGGAACGTCCACAAACGCAATTGCAGCGTCGCGCAAGCTGACACGCGGGTTCGGCCGGAAGACGAGCCCACGCGTCCAGGGAACCGCGTCCCATACGAGCTCACGAGTTTCGACTGGCGGCGGGATCGATTGAGAACTGGCGTCAAGGACAACCTCGAATCGCGCACGGCCCTGATCGTCATAGACCCAAACACGATAAGCGGGAACATAGGTGTTGTCGTCTTTGGCGAATAGGATGGGGCCATCCCGAATCTCGAAATGCGGGACTTGAATCCCGTCGCCGTCGAAACCGAGGACATGGGAGCCGAGTTGCTTTAGCCGCTTCTCGAAGTCCTTCTTGTTCTTGTAGAACGCGCCTTTGGGCTCTCCTGGGATGACCCTGTCGCTCGTCGCGGCACCGACGAGGCGAGACTCACGATCGACCGACACGATCAACGGGCGGTTCTCGATCGGCCGGCCGTCGGGGTCGAGGGCCGAGTTTTCGACGACTTGCTCATAATGAAGATGGATTCCTCCGATTGATTCGGTTGTCTCCGTGAGCTTTACTTTCGAAATGTCAAACAGTCGCAGGAGTTTTTCGATCACCTCTGTCTCATGTCCCTGGAACATCTTTGTGGAACGTCCCGCCAGAGAGCGAACATGGCCCGCCTGATCAAATTGGATGGTCCAATCGCCGCCGAATTGCTGCGTGAAATTCGCAATCTCTTTCGGGTCCAGAGGATCGGCGCCGGCCACCAGCACCACAACGCTCGTAAGCATCACCGCAATGACGATATAGTGTCGGAGACGACTCATCTTCGCACCAACCCGCATGTTACACCCGGCTCTGATCCGCCGCCGCCGCATTCGTCTTCACTCTGAAAAGGAGTCGGCATCGTGCTCAGCCGCGTCGCCAGCAGTTCGTAATAATCCGAAAAATGCGGATCTTCTTTTACATTCGCAACCGCGTGCTCGAAGCGGTCATTCGGAAGCGTGTTGCCGAAGGTGATCAGGATCTGGTTTCCATCGGGCTTGACCGTCATCAAATCCTGCGGACCTTGGTTGCCCGACAGCACCCGCGAGGTGATCACAAGATTCTGTCCGGCCGGAATCGTGAAGGTGTATTTCAGCACGCCTGCCAGCGCCTGACGGAATACCGGTTGAGCGCTTCCCTGAGCCTTAAAATCCCAAACGTGCCAATCGCGCACCGTGGTCTCGAGTTTCCCTTTGGCGATCTCTAGTCGCGCATTGATGCCGATAGGCCGCGTGCGCGTTGTCGCCGTCGTGGCCAGTGTCTGAGCGGACCCGAGAATATCGCTCAGGCTCGGCATCCAGTGCAGCGAATGCTCATCCGCGTTGCGCATTGGGCACATGGAACCATCATCGCGATATTGCAGATCGCTGTCCTGAATCCCCTGGAATCCAATCTCCTCGCCTTTGATTGTATATTGCGCGTACGTCGAGCTGTCGTGCGGTACGGAATCGAGCGTTTTTCCTGCCTGGATCATCGCGTCCGTCAACGTTGGCGAATAACGGCTGTCTACGGAGATGAAAGCCTGGTGATTCATCGCAGACGGGAAAAGCAAGGTGACCGGGTTGTTCGGCGCCTTTACGCCATCTGCGAGGCCCATCCCGATGAAGATCACCTGTACTGTCGTATGTGCACCGAACGTCTCAGTATCGATCGCAGTTGTAGTTGCCGACATGGAAGTTGCCGACGTGTCTGACGCTATTTTTTCTTCTTTCTTACATGCAGAGATGAAAAAGACTAGGCCAAGGGCAAGCATTGCCAATTTGGAACGCATAGAACTCTCCTTTCTCTAATTAGAGCGTTAGGCGCGCGAATAACCCATGACAATGAATGGCGCCCAATATCCGGGCGCAGAAAATTGCCGGCTCTCGAGAAGCCGAAGTTGCGACTGCCGCAGCGCGGCGGCGGCGGGAACGCCGCTTCGAAGCAGTCCATAGAAACTCGCAAAGAGCTCGGCGGTCGACGCATCGTCCGCATCGGCCCATGTGGCGATCACAGTCGGAACGCCGGCGGAGATGAACGCAGTGCTCAATGTCAACAGCACGTCGCTATTTGTGTTCCCTGATGACGTGCGACAGGCGGCGAGCACGACCAGGCTAAGGCCGCTGAGGGGGAGCTTTGCGATTTCCTCCGCCGTAACTCCTTCGCTGTCGTCGGCTCCCATCAATAATCGACTTCGTTCCGGGCGCATCACGTTCGCAACGGCATGGCCTGCATAATGGAATACGTCCGCGGCGACGATCGACCGGCGAAACTGCTCTCGTGTTCCCCTGCCGTTCCGAAGGAGATGAGGCTGCGGGAATACGCTCGCGACCACATCCGCCTCGGCGCGCGCCGACGGAAGGATGTGGTCCTCGCGTGACTGCGACGCGTCCACAATGAGCGCCGCCCGCAATCCACGGTCCTGTGGGCCGGCATGATCCCAACAAAACGCCAGACTGGGAACGATCGTGATCTCGTATTGTTGGATCACGTACTTTCTCGCCTTGGCGTTGTACAGCACCGTCCACGGGATTCCGTATAACTCAGCGTCCGGCGCGATGATCAGGCGATCAGCGTTAATCCCGTCGGGCAATACCACGGCCCGAAGCGCGTCCGCCCGGCGGCGGATCGCCGCAAGGGCGGAATCCGTCGCGACTAGCGTAATCAACTCCTGCGCATCGTTGGTGAGCTTAGCGGCCGAGATCGGTGCCCGATAAGTGCGGAGACCGGAATGTTGAATGACCCAAGTAATCAACTGATTGGCATTCAACGATTGTGCGATCACTGCCGTCCGTTCGGGAAGGTTCGCCGCAATTTCCTTGACGGGGAGCCGCGCCGGGAGGGGCTCGTTGCGCGCCTTTGAAAATTCCTCAACTAGCACACGCGCGCGCTCCCGCTCCGCGAGATCGAATGCGCTCTCGTCATTTCCGGCGTCCAGATCGAGGCGAATTCCTTCATCCACGAGGCTCGCCGCTACGGTCGCGAACGTCCGCCGCTCATCGCTCCGCATCGGCGTGCGCTGCGCATCGATCTCGCGAAGACCGGCATCGATGTCGGCACGCGCGGACGCGACTTGCTTGCGCACGGAAAATGCACGGCTTCGCAGCAGGTACAGCTCCGCTAACCGCGATCGATTGTCAATTCCATGAAGGAGATCCAGCGACTTGGTCAATGCGTCGATGGAAATGACTCCTTGTGCCTCGTCAATGCGATATCCAGCGACGTCGATATCAGCTGCCAATCGCGTTCTGGCTCCGGAGTCCGAAACGAGACTCATTGCAGCCGTGGCGTGCGTCATGCACAACTTCGCGCCCGGAAAATCTGCATTGCTCAACATGAACTGAGAGCGGGTGAGCCAGGCGTCGGCGACAAACAAGGGTTTTGATCCCTGCTCTGCGACGGCCAACACGCCGTCATGAATCAGCGCGGCCGCAAATGAATACCCTTCGCGCGTTGCAGCGCGCACCACACCGTTCAGGACATTGTGCTGCCGCTCGAGATCGATGGATGCATTCAGCAGCCTGACTGCACGAAAGTGATGCCTCCACGCTTCGCGCGTCTCTCCCATCGCGCGGTACGCATCGGCGGTCACCAATTCGATGCCGGCAAGGCTGCCGGGCTCGCCAATGCCCTCGATAAGCGGCAATGATTTTTCATAATTCCGCAACGCGATCGACGGATTGCCCAATCCGTGGCTCGCGAGTCCACGGATCCAGTACAGCTGACCGGCGACGAGAGGATACAGTCGTGCGGCGTCCTGATTGCGCCCCAACTCTTGGTTGATTAGCGAAATCGCCGCCGGATTCTGCCCGTCATAAAGAAGCATGCGCGCTTCATTCCAGGCGGCGCGAATCGAAAATGGACTGGCGATATCTTCCATACGCCGGCGAGCGTCACGAAAATGTGGAATGGCATCCTTATATTGGCCGTCCTTGTGTGCTCGGCATCCGAGCCGGTATGCATTGAAGGCAGCTCGCGTGGCGGCGGTATCCGCCGATTTCAATGCGTTCAGCGAATCGAGAAGCAGCGGATCTCGCTCTTCTTCTGCAAGCGTACGCGCGATGAATGCTACCAGCTGCGCATTGTAACCGCCAGTTCCGATATCCGCTAATAGTTCCTCTTCACAATCGACGCGAAGCTGCTCTGCGTGCTGAATGACGAGACTCGCGGCCCGTGCTAGCTCGTTTCGCGATAATGCGGCTTTAAGCGATTCCTTGACGGCGTTTAAGTTATCGAGACGCATGGCCTCTTGCAGCCCGCTCAGGTGTTCACGCGCTTCGGTTGCCCACGGGGAAGTCGCATCAAGCTCCAGATAGCGCTGCCATTCCTGGAATGCCTGCTGACGATGTCCGGCACGCTCGAGAATCAGAGCGCGATTCCAGAGGATCATCAAGTCGTCGGTCTTTAGCTGGTGCGCCCGTTCAATAGCATTCAGCGCCCGTACGTGATCCGTAGAATCGTTTCCAGTCAAAGCGCGATCGGAATATGCAACCGCTAGATCATTGAGAAGATCCGCGTTCTTGCTCTGCCCAACCGCAACATCGACCGCCGTCGTTCCGGTTTCTTGAATGAGCGCTTGCGTATAGTTGTCGACAGCTTGAGTAATTTGCCGCAATAAAAGACTCGATGTTGCGGCCGCGGCAAGGTTCTGCGGCGACGGATGTTTTTTCGCCTCTGATTCCACGTCTGCGCCAACGTTGCTGAGATTCAGATGCGCGATATCGTTGTCCGCACTGGCGAGATCGCCGGATTGGTCGCCTCCGCCACGCTTCGGACGATCGAATTTCTTGTAGGAAAATCCGCCGCTCAATCGACCTTCCACAGGGCGTTTTTCTAAGTGCTCACTCGCATCGACTAATCTGACAATCGTCGACGGCCCTGAAAACAACCGATTGTGAATTGGCGGCAGA